>OLWP01000415.1_pt1 | contig 18544 bp, 18 predicted proteins | sample 1673741 | NCBI WGS metagenome assembly OLWP01 (sample SAMEA103958125, study PRJEB25191) | human gut metagenome
GGTCGGGTCAGCTTCGGCATATCCTTTTTTCTGTGCAACCCTCAGCGCATCAGAATAGCTTACACCGGAATCATCCATATCTGACAATATAAAGTTCGTCGTTCCATTTACGATACCGATGATGCTTTCTATCTGATTTGCCGCCAAAGAGTCATGCAGCGGCTTTAAGATCGGTATCCCGCCTGCTACACTCGCCTCGCAGGAGAAGTTTACCTTGTTCTCGGTTGCCGTATGCATAATTTCCGGGCCGAAAAGGGCCACCAGATCCTTATTGGCACTTACAACATTGATCCTATGGTTGAGAGCTTCAAAAATGTATTCTTTCGCAGGATGAATTCCCCCCATCACTTCAATAATGATCTCTGGGGCGGCATCTATAACACAGTTGAAGTCATCTGTTACGACAACATCCTTCAGGATATCCAGATCTCTGTACTTTTCAGTATTTCTTACCAGAACATGCGTGATACGAAGTTTGCAGTCAATCTGATCTTCAATAATCTTGCTATTTCTCCGTATTACCTCAGCAACACCCCTGCCTACAGTTCCAAAACCAAGTAACGCAATATTGATTTCTCTCATGTTAATTCTCCTCTTGCCTCAAATATCAGAGACTGGATTCCTTTCATTTCTTTGATCGTCTCCTGTAAATATTGAAGGTATGATAAAGATTCCTCAGTCTTTATTGTTATAGTAACCGCAACGAGCTTCTCTGCAGGGATACCCCTGTTTAGAGAAATAATTTCATTCCGATCCTTGACAATTCTTCTAAGAACCCGGTTGAAAACTGCAAAATCATCCGACATTACCAGGAAAAGAACGACTATCTTATCTTTTTCTGTTTCAAATGCAGGGGCAACATGGTCTTTATATTTATAATATGCACTTCTGCTGATATCCACTTTTTTCACGGCTTCATTAATAGATCCGCAAGTCCCGTCCTGAAGCATTTCTTTTACCCGGATTGTTTTCTTTATGGCTTCAGGAAGTATTTTAAGATCTACTAAATAAAACTGTTGATCCTTTTTCTTCATAAATACTCCTTGATTTAAATAATTGAATGATGCTCTTCAACATCAAATGCATTCAATATGCCCGGTATTTAACAAATAAAAGGAACTTCAGAGATTATAAGATGAATCATAGATCCCTGTATGAAATTAACTCCACATCCTTTTCTTTGAGCTCGTTCTTTAGTCGGAGCGAAAGCAAGGCCTTTAACTCATCCTCACCATGATAACCCCAATGGAATGTTGATTCCATCAATTGCGAGTTTGCAGCGGGATGACACATAAACTCGGTAACACCTGCTTCAAGCTTCCCGGCAGCATCATACATCCGCTGCTCGTGGAAATGCCCTCCATAAAGCATTCCGAAAAAATGATCATTTGATTTGATTCCTGCTTTCTTCAGACTGTCCCGATGATTCCTTGCCATCAGAGACAATGCATTCTTAGCAGAAAATCTGAATAAACTCTTTGGCCTGAAAGAAAGGCCAAAGGTGAGACTTTCATCAGGAACACGCATGCAGTGTATCTTGTATTTCTTTGCCAGGCTTAACGCGATGGGAAAAAAATGATTCCACATATGCATATGCTGGTGTCCATCAATATGCGTGACCGAAAGCCCTGTATCAAGAATCTTTCTTATCTGGGCATCCCATTCATTATATACATCCTCTGCGCGTATCAATCCCTTCAGATCACGCAGGATCAAGTCAACATAATTATTGCAAAGCACGCCATTATCCCAAGTTATGGAAGGGACCTCAGCCTGAGGCAGCACTGTTTCCAGCCCGCCAACAAGAGTCAAATGAATTCCTATCCCTATATCCCCCATTGTTTTGGCCATAGCAACAGCATCATCAAAGGCGCGTCCCCCAGCCATAATCGAAGTACTTGTCAGTATACCCGATTCAAATCCCCGATAAACTGCTTTATTCACAGTCTCGTGAATTCCGAAATCATCGGCATTAACAATCAACCTTTTTTTCATAGCTTCTCCAGACCCTGAAAATGTACAGCATCAACCGGTACATTCTCTTTTTTAAAACACATCATGAATATACGTTCCCAAAGCTTTATTTTGTCAATCTTTGAAATGAAACAAAATAATTGCAGATGCTATGGCAACATTTAATGACTCAACACCGGCAATCGGTATATATACATTAAAGTCTGTCATTGCCAGAATTTCCGGACTGATTCCATCTCCTTCATTCCCGAATACAAAAATACAATCCTCTGGAACATTTGCCTCTTTATAAGGCAGCGCATTTTTTAATGCAGTCCCAATGAATGATATCCCGGATTTCTTCAGATCCTGCAGAAACTCCAGTGAAATATTTTCGTAGACAGGGATTCTTAAAATGCTTCCCATGGAACTTCTGACTGCTTTGTCTGAGTAAGCATCTGTACAGCCTTTCGTAAGAAGAATCCCCTTTACTTCAGCAGCTGCCGCAGTCCTGATAATAGTACCGATATTTCCCGGATCCTGTATGCTGTCTAATAAGACATATCTGCCTTTCATGGGATTCTTTAAACGCGCGGGATCAGGCACTTCCTTTTTTACTATAAGAAGTATTCCCTGACTGTGTTCCGTAGATGATATTAATTTCATTAATTTATCATCTATAAGCAGTAATTTCCAATGGAGAATTTTCGCACGTTCAAAAAACTGATTTAAATTTGAATCATCTGCATACCGTGCTGTAAAAAAGCATATGCAGTCTTCAATTCCTAAATCATTGGCATCATAAACACTACGGATTCCCTCCATAACAAATAATCCAAATTTGTCCCTGTATTTCCGATGCTTCAGCTGCATCGCGCATTTTATCCATCTGTTAGTCTGACTTGTTATTAATTCCATAGTGAATACCAATTAAGCTTACATAAAAATACTCCAGCCGCTGGTTAGAGCTTCAATATCTCTTTTGCCTTATCGTAAACCGTAGAAACGGCGATTGAACTCATTTTACCATCACCGGCCGTCAAGATGACACTGTTATCATTGCCATAAGGCCCGCTTCTGTCGGCTTTCGTAGGACCAAACAAAGCAATGATCGGTGTATGCATTGCATTAGCGATATGCAGTGGACCCGTATCGCTGGAAATATGCAGCGATGCCATCTTTTCGAGTGCAGCCAGTTCGAGAAGGTCTGTCTCACCAACAAAATCAACTATATATGATGATGTGTAATAACCGGTAATTTTCTCGGATAAATCCTTCTCATTTTTTGTACCAGATATGACTGTATAAATCCCCAGGGCTGAGAATTCTTTTGCTAATTCACCCCAGTATTCTATCGGCCATTTCTTTTCCTCGCCGCGGGTCCCCGGGACAATGACGACATAATCCCCATTGACACCATGCTGGGCCAACTTTGCCTTCACAGTCTCTTCCTGCTTTGAGCAATCCCTGATCGGGAATTCGATTTCATCACAATTACATCCCAGGTATCTCATTACGTCAAGGAGCTGTTCAATAATATGTCCATGCTTGTGAGGTCCGGAAATCGGTTTGCTTACTAGGAAGCTGCCTTCACGTGCGTCATTATACCCAATCCTTGTGCTGCATCCGGAAAATGCTGCAATAATCGCACTTTTGGCTATCATTTGAAGATCTATGACCAGATCAAACTTCCTGCTGTGAAGTTCTTTTCTGACAGATAAAAGATACTTTAAATCCTTAATCTTTTTTCTATCAACCAGAAATATTTCATCAATCCAGGGAAGTTCAGGAAGAATCTTTGCAAACGCAGGATGAACAGCCCAGGTTATGCGGGCTTCCGGGAAAGATTTTCTCAGAGCATACAAAGAAGGAAGTGCGTGAATGATATCCCCCAAAGAGCTCATTTTAACAATCAATATATTTTTATATGTCTTCCTTGCCATTGTCTCTATATCCTAAACCAGCTAATTTTTGATATACAAAGTCCTTAAGATTTGTCCCATCAAACAGGAATCCCTTAATACCCGCCGCTTCTGCGGCTTTAATATCCCTATCGGAATCACCGAAAAGGAAAACTTGATCTTTGGGAAGATTATACTCGTTTATTGCCCTGATAATCATCCCTGGAGCGGGTTTTCTGCAATCACAGACAACATCGTACTTCTTCACAGGTGCACCTGGTAAATGGGGACAATAAAAGAATTTCGTTATATTTCCGCCTAATTCACGAAAAGAAGAATTCATTTGTTCATGAAGCAATTGAACGTCGCTTTCTGTATAATAGCCTCTTGCTACACCGCTTTGATTTGTAGCGACAAAAAGAAGCCATCCGTCCTCTGTCAGCCTGGCAACTGCTTCACGGGCTCCATCAATCCATTCTAATTCATCCCAGGAATGTATATATCCCTTATCCTTATTAAGTACACCATCTCGGTCAAAGATTATCGCTTTCTTAATGGTGTTCATTGAATTTACCATTCCATATCATCAATAATCTGACAAATAATATGTGCACATAAAATATGCATTTCCTGTATTCTTGCAGTAACATCAGCGGGAACAACAATCGCAACATCACACAAAGATTTCATCAATCCACCCTCATGTCCTGTAAATCCGATTGTCTTCAGTCCCTTGCTGCGGGCTGTCTTTAAAGCTTCATTGACATTTTTGCTGTTTCCGCTCGTCGATATAGCCCAAAGCAGATCTCCTGAAACGCCTAAACCGCTCACCTGTCTGGAAAAAACACGGTCAAAATCATAATCGTTCCCTACTGCAGTTAAAATAGAAGAATCTGTCGTCAGAGCTATAGCAGGAAGTGATTTTCTCTCATTATGATATCTTCCTACAAACTCAGCGGCAATATGCTGAGAATCAGCTGCACTTCCTCCATTACCGCAGACAAGTATCTTATTCCCGGACTGAAGTGTATGCGCGCATAATGCAGCCGCTTCTTCTATAACCGGTGCAAGCATTTTAGTTTTATTCAAAACATTTTCGTGTTCTTCAAAACACTTCAATATCAAATCATTTGGTATCATTATTATCCTCTGTCTTTTTAGTCTTCGCAGTATCAGAATCAGCAGATTTCGCCTTCGAACTCTTCATTAATGCTTCGAGTTCGCTCATAAAACTGCCGATATCCTTAAACTCACGATAAACCGATGCAAACCTTACATAAGCAACCTGATCCAGTTTCCGCAATTCTTCCATAACAATATTGCCAATCATTTCGGTAGAAACTTCCTGGCCAAGATCGCTTCTAACTTTTCTCTCAACAACATCAACAATATTTTCAATTTGCTCCGAGGTGATATTTCTCTTTTCGCAAGCTCTGATCAACCCGCTTCTCAGCTTATTCCTGTTAAAGACTTCACGTGTTCCATCTTTTTTGATAACGCGAAGAGGCGCTTGTTCTACAGTTTCATAGGTGGTAAAACGTCTTCCGCAGGAAAGACACTGGCGGCGTCTGCGAATGGATGCACCATCATCTGTATCTCTGGAATCTGTTACCTTGGTGTCTGCACTGCTGCAATAAGGGCATCTCATGTCTATCTCTCCTTAGATTATAGAAAGTGGAAGAAAAAGCCACACTGCAACCGCGGTGTGGCTTTTCAGGTTATAGCTTATTTTCTGAGGAATTCCGGAACCGCAATACCCGGGTTGGGGCGTACAGAATTACTGAATCTTGGCCCAACAGAATTAGGTGATGGTTTCTTTTTGTCGCCGAAGCCGGTAGCAATAACAGTAATCTTTACTGTATCGTTATCAAGATCCGGATCGACAGATGTTCCCCAAATGATATTAGCATCTGGATCAGCAGCTTCTGTAATAATTTGAGAAGCTTCATTAATTTCGAAAAGACCGAGGTCTTCATTGCCTGTAATATTGATGATAATGCCTTTTGCTCCATCAATGCTGCGTTCAAGAAGCGGGCTGTTGATTGCCATGGTAGCTGCATCGCTGGCTCTGTTATCGCCGGTACCGATGCCGATTCCCATTAATGCTTCACCCTGATCGCTCATGATGGTCCTGACATCTGCAAAATCCAGGTTGATGATTCCAGGTACTGTAATCAAATCGGAAATACCCTGAATTCCCTGACGAAGAACATCATCTGCTGTTTTGAATGCATTCTTGATTGATGTTTTCTTATCAATAATTCCCATCAATTTATCGTTAGGAACGACGAGGATTGCATCAACATTGTTTTTCAAACGTTCAATGCCTTCTTCAGCATTCTTAGCTCTAACCTTGCCTTCAAAGGAAAATGGCTTGGTTACAACTGCAATAGTCAGAGCGCCTAATTCTCTTGCACACTGCGCAGCTACAGGAGCAGCACCGGTTCCTGTGCCGCCGCCCATTCCGGCTGTAACGAATACCATATCGGCTCCGGTCAATGCTTTGGTCAGATCTTCTCTTGATTCCTCAGCTGCCTGTTCGCCAACTTCCGGTTTTGCACCAGCGCCCAGACCTTTTGTTAATTTTTCACCGATCTGAATTTTTGTTTCAGCTTCAGATTTATTTAAAACCTGCAGTTCAGTATTAACGGCAATAAACTCAACACCTTTAACCTGTTCATCAATCATACGGTTTACAGCATTGTTTCCGCCGCCGCCAACACCAATAACTTTAATTTTTGCAATTTCAGATTGTTCCATGTTCACTCCTCCTCCAGGATATTTTGCGTCATGTATTGACCTAGTTCACCTATGTTCACGTCAGTTATATTTTACATTGTACAATAATTTAAGTAAGTTCGCCACATCTATAGAAAACATTCCCAAAAGAAACTAAAAGAATGTGAGCTATTTCTTTAATTTAATATAAGGCGATGCAAGATTGGCATCTACAAATTCGACAGAGAGACCTCTGGCCTTCACATCCCCGACCATATCTTCCGCAAGCTCGGCCTGTTTATCGATCTGCGATCCGTTCCCAAGCCGGACGGTTATGCCGTCTCTGGTGTAAGCGATTATGTTCTGCGGATTTCCTATATTGATTTCCGAAAAGTCTTGTACACTTTCAGGTTTTAAATGATTCAAAAACTGCATGGCCTTATCTATTTCATCACCGCTGACATGATCACCGATCAGCAGATTTCCGAAACGCTTTCCTGTAATCATCGGTACACTGACTTTATGGATGGATTGAACGGTTTCCATAACAAGTCCGGTCTTATCAATAAAGGCATATCCATAATCATCCTGCACAACAGCCAGGGGGATCCGGTCTGTTATATCCACATCGATCGTAAGCGGGAAAACTCGTGTGACATTAACCTTTTCGACTCTATAGTCATGAGATAATGCATCTTCTATCGCTGAGCCGCTTACCCGCAGGGTATTCACAGGAGTCTTTATCTTCGCCTCAAATAAAACATCATCCAGCGTAATCGTATTCGATCCTTTGATGACTATGCTCCCAAGGGAAATCGGAAGGAAGAAAAGGCTTACAATAAATACACATATAAAGGCAGCAGTCAAAATAAGAATTTTCTTATATTTTCTTCTCCGCCGAGGTTTAGGAGAACTTGCAGTATTAATAGTACTGCTTACGGTCTCCTCTTCTGTTGAGATTGCCTGCTGATGATTTTCGTTACTATCAGCATAGCTGCTGCGCGTTGTTTCCCTATGCTGTTCTTTGCGAAAATCATTGAAGCTCTTAAAATTATCCATAATCACGTTTACCCATAAAAATGCTTAAACTTTGTTTAAACCTGCTTCCAGGAGAATCTTTTCACAAAGTTCAGGGAAATCAATCCCGGCAGCTGCTGCAGCCTTTGGAACGAGACTTGTTGCTGTCATCCCCGGTATTGAATTCGCTTCCAGAATAAAAGGCCGCCCTTCTGAATCCAGTTTGAAGTCAAATCTTACAACACCGGCACACTCTGCGACTTTATAGCCCTTTTCAGCGATGGATCCCATTAAGCCGGAAAGTTCAGCAGGGATATTGGCCGGCACGATATAATCGGTTGCGCCCTTTGTATATTTTGAATGAAAGTCATACTGACCGGAGTGAGGACAGATCTGTATGACCGGCAGTGCATGTCCGTCCAGTACAGATACGGTAAATTCATCTCCTGCCAGGTAGGATTCAGCCAGGATTCGCGGCTCAACCTGGAAAACTCTCTGCAAAGCTTCATGAAGGTTTTCTTTTTCTCTTACAATCTCAATTCCGATCGTTGAACCCTCACAGGCAGGCTTCAATACTACAGGGAAAGAGAACTCATTCAAGATCTCCTTTTCTACAGCATCAATACCTTCGCTCAGATAATACGCCTGGGACTTCGACATGGGAAGTCCTGCCTGCTTGAATATGCGGCTTGATACGATTTTATCCATAGTGATGGCACTGGAGGTCACACCAGAACCGGTATATGGTATTTTAGCAAGTTCAAGGACGCTTTGAATAGTTCCATCCTCGCCATACTTGCCGTGGAGTGCAATAAAGACGACTTCAGCGGACAGTCTTTTCAGATCTTCGACCACATGGTCCGGTATATATTCACACGGTGTTACGTTATACCCTAATGATAAAAGTGCATCGGCTACAGCTTTACCTGTTTTTTTGGAAATTTCGGCTTCCGTAGACGGACCACCCATTAAAACGACAATCTTGCTATTTTTTGTAATCACTTGCTATTCCCTTTTCTTTAATCAATTCTATCAACTTTTCACCGGCAGTATAAATATTACCAGCTCCCATGGTTATAAACATGTCATGAGGCCTGAGGAAATCATATAACTTTTCCGGCAAATCATTAACATTTTCTACGTAATAAACTTCCTTGTCAGGGAATTTAGCCTTGACAATTTCCGGAATCAACTTTCCATCAATTCCTTCTATAGGCTTTTCACCGGCACTGTAGATGTCCGTAAAGAAAATAACATCCGCATCCACGAACGCATCAGCAAATTCGTCCTTGAGAAGTTTTGTCCTTGAATATCTATGCGGCTGAAAAGCGCAGATTATCCTGCGGCTTCCAGTTTCTCTTGCACCCTTTAAAGTCGCTTTTATTTCTGTGGGATGGTGAGCATAGTCATCAATGATCCAAAGATCATCAATTTTAGCCTTCGTTTCGAATCTTCTCTTGACTCCGCAGAAATTACTCAGTGCGGCAGCAATCTTGTCAAAAGGAATTTCGCAGTATAACGCAGTCGCAACCGCTCCCAAAGCATCTCTTGTATTGTGAACTCCGGGAATCTGCAGCTTGATGGTACCTAGGTTATCGTTTTCATGAATCACATCAAAGCAGAAATAGCCGTTTTCATATTTACGGTTGACTGCCATGTAATCAGACTTCACATCGATACCGTATGTGATTATTTTCTTGTCAATGGATGGTATTACGGCTCGAATGCCTTCGCTGTCATTGCAAAGAATAGCTGCTCCTGAAGCATCATGAATTTTTTCTATAAACTCGACGAAAGCCTTCCTGATATTTTCAATGCTTCCATAATGGTCCAGATGATCATCTTCGATGTTCATAACGACAGTTACATAAGAATTGAACTTCAAGAATGAACCGTCGCTTTCATCGGCTTCAGCAATGACATAATCACCTTTCCCTAAATAGGAATTGCCATTGATATAGCTTGCTGATGCCCCCAGAACGATAGTGGGATCTTCTCCAGATTCAAAGAATATTTCGCCAATCATGGCGGATGTCGTCGATTTCCCATGAGCTCCTGCTACCGTAATAGCCTTTCCCCAGCTCAAAACAGATGCAAGTACATCCGATCTATGGAACACCGGGATCCCGAGCCTCTTTGCTTCGACCAATTCAGGATTATCCTCAGCAATTGCAGTTGAAATGATAACGCAGTCAGCCCCATGCACATGTTCAGCTTTATGTCCAATGAAAACTTCTGCCCCTTTGGATGCGATATCTTTCAAGAAATCAGAATTATTCTTATCTGAACCCTTAACGGCAAATCCTTTGTCCAGCAGAATTGCCGCTAATGCGCGCATTCCCATTCCGCCGATTCCAATGAAAAAAACAGTTTTATAATTATTTAAATTCATTTTTTTGTCTTCCTTTGTTCCGCCAAAGTTAGAGCCAGATGGGCTATATCTTCACCAGCATGAATCTTCCTCAAACCGGTAACCTTCTGCGCCATATTTTTAAGCTCTTCGGGATTATCCATAAGAAGTTCAATTTTATCAATCAATGCTTCATCCGTTAATTCTTTGTCCAGAATAACATAAGCCGCTCCATTTTTCTCAAACACCCATGCATTGAATGTCTGATGATCTTCAGCAGCGTATGGATACGGCACCAGAATTGACGGAAGCTCTCTTGCAGAAAGTTCGGCAAGGCTGATAGCTCCGGCGCGGCAGATGATCAAATCAGCAGCCGCCAGCACTTTCGGCATCTGATACTCATACTCAACAATGTGACTTACCGTATCGTTTGATTTCTCATCCGAGTTTTCCAGTTCTTTCAAAACATCCTGATATCCAAGGGATCCTGTAACATGGTAAAGCAGAATATCACGATTTCCCTTTCCAAAATGCTTATGCACGCCAATCATCGCATGATTTATGCTTCTTGCTCCGCGGCTTCCGCCGGTTATGAGAACCATAAATGTGTCCTCTGAAATCCCCAGCTCTTTTCTTGCATCAGCTCTGTTATAAGCAAGAATATCCCTGCGGATCGGATTTCCTGTATAGACGCATTTGCCTGCATCAGGGAAACGATGTGCCGCTTCTTTATAGCCTAAAGCAATACGATCGACAAACCGGCTCAGGATCTTGTTGGTTATCCCTGGAATAACATTCTGTTCCTGAATCAATGTCGGAATCCCCTGGAGCGCAGCCGCCATGAGAATCGGACCGCAGACATATCCTCCTGTTCCAATGACTACGTCAGGATTGAATTCCTTCAGGATCTTCTTTGCCCTGAATACGCTTTTGGCTGTTACTGCAAGGTTTGCAATATTTTTAACCGTAAACGATCTCTTCAGGCCGTATGCATGGATTGAAGCAAATTTATAACCTTCTTTAGGTATTATTTTCGATTCCATCCCATTAGGCGTTCCTACGAATAATATCTCCGCCTCTTCAATTCTGGAAATTTCTTTTGCGATTGTTATTGCGGGATATATATGTCCTCCGGTTCCGCCTCCGGATAAAATTATCCTTTTCATTACGAATTCACCGATGCTTAAGCTAAACTATTAACGATACGCTTAAAATCCATTCCGCGTTCTTCCATATTATCATACATATCAAAAGAAGAACAAGCAGGAGAGAGTATTACGATATCACCAGGTTTTGCAAATTTCTGTCCCTGTTTGACAGCATCTGCCATGCTATCAGCCCTATGGATAGATGCTTTTGAAACGCCCGCCTCTGCTGCAGCTTTTTCAAAGCGGTCGGCAGCTGCTCCTAAAAGAATTAATTCCTTGACATGTGTTTTTACAACATCCATGAATTCTGTAAGATCTGTGCCTTTATCATATCCCCCGGCAATCAGTATAACGGGTTTTGAGAAAGCTTCCATGCCTTTAATGGCAGCATCCGTATTCGTTGCTTTGGAATCGTTATAATATGATACTTCATTGATCGTTCTTACGAATTCTATTCTGTTCGGGAGAGGTTCAAATGACTTTAAAGATGAAATTATAACTTCCGGGCTGACCCCGCCTTCATTAGCAAGGAATGCGGCAGCCAGGCAGTCTTCCATATTCTGGGCGCCCTTCAATTTCAGATTATCGGAAGAGCAAAGACGAATATCCTTGCCATTACGGCGGATCACGAGGGTATTCCCGTCCATGAATGCGCCTTCTTCTACCTCATGCTTTGTTGACAAAAGGCAGACATGTGTATGCTTTTCTGCCTCATCTTTTAATCCGTACACCAATGGAGATTCTGCGTTCAGCAGAAGGCAGTCCGACTGGTCCATATTTTCAAAGATGCGCGCTTTAGCGGCAATATAGGCTTCCATTGTATGATGGCGTTCAAGATGATCCGGCGTTATGTTCAATATGACAGCGGCCTTAGGCTTAAATGATTTTATGAATTCCAGCTGAAAACTGGAAACTTCAGCTGCAATGAGCCCGTCAGAAGGAACCAGTTCCGCCTCACGGCTCAGTGATATTCCAAGATTTCCTGCAAGAGCAAAAGGTTTCCCGGAATGGCTTATCATACTCCCCAGAAGTGTTGTTGTTGTTGTCTTGCCATTTGTTCCGGTAATTGCCAGAATCGTAGCTTTGGTGACCCGATAGGCCAGCTCTATCTCGCTGATCACGGGAATTCCCTTTTTTACAGCAGCTGCAACGATGGGATTTTCAGCCGGTATGACAGGAGATACTACGACAGTATCTATCCCATCCAATAAACTCTCCGTCTGTGTTCCGAACACAAAAACTGCCCCGCGTTCTGACAGAGCTTCTTTCTCTTTTTTATCCTGAATCGTATCTTTCAAATCAGAAATCAATACGGACACTCCATGCTTTAAAAGAACATGGGCCGCGCCCAGGCCGCTTATTCCTGCGCCAAGAATTAAAACATTCCTCATCTAATTCTCCTCCTGATAGTTCATTACATTTTACAGATGGCAGAAGTTTCTGCCATGACAAGAAAAAGAGTCTGTTAGAAGATAAAGAACGAACTCCCTCTGAAAATGTTTTCTACTCACTGGTTTATTATACATCCATGCGTTCAAGCTAAAGACAATATGATATTTTACATCAAACAGCATTTGATGCAATAGATAATATCAGGCTTGAACATGCAGCAATACCTTCAACAAGCCAGAAGGCCCAGACTACATGGACTTCGCTCCATCCGGACAGCTCGAAATGATGGTGCAGCGGGCTCATCTTGAATACCCTCTTTCCCGTCAGCTGGAAGGAAGCTACCTGTATAATAACCGATAATGCTTCAATTACAAAAATGAAGCCGATAAAGATAAGCAACAGCTCTGTCCGCGTCATAACGGAAATACCTGCAATGGCACCGCCAAGGGCCAGGGATCCGGTATCACCCATGAAAATCTTCGCAGGATGGTAATTGAAGAATAAGAATCCGATACATGTTCCTGCGAGAATAATGATAAAATACCCCAAATCATTATTTCCACTCAAATAGCAATAGACTGCATATGCAGAAAATGCAATGACGCAGCAACCGGATGCCAGTCCATCCAGACCGTCAGTCAAATTAACGGCATTGGATGCGCCTACAATGACCAGTATGACAAAGATATAGTAAAATGCTCCAATATAGATATCAATATTGGTGAAAGGAATAGCTATAGAGAAGGGCAGATGAAGTGTATCTACGACTCCCCAGCAAAACAGAACTGCCAAAATAATCTGCCCGAGCATCTTCTGCTTAGCTGTCAGCCCCAGATTCCTTTTCTTCTCCGCTTTTATAAAATCATCTAAAAAGCCCAGAATTCCATGCCCCAGCGTTAAAAAGAGAAGCCAAAGTGCGGCTGGATCCAGAATTTTATTGAACAGCAGGACTAAAACAGCAGAAAGGATCATGAAAATCCCTCCCATAGTTGGTGTACCGTTTTTAGACCTGTGTGATTTAGGCCCTTCTTCTCTGACAGACTGACGGGCCTTTAATTTCTTTAACAAAGGAATAGCGATAGTCCCCAATACGATTGTTGTTACTACAGCTTCCAGAAGATAAATCAAATAATTCTGTTCCATTACTTTATGTAGCTCCTATCAATTATTTTGGGTATTTCTTCCATATGCATATAATGTGATCCCTTGACAAGGACCGCATCGCCAGGTTTTACAATATCCATAAGGCATTCTGCCGCATCCTCGCAGGATTCAAAGCTGAAAACATTTTCCATCCCATTTTCTTTGGCGCCCCGAGCCAGCTCATGGCAGAGCGGTCCGACGGTAATTAAACCGTCAAAAGAAAATTGTGCAGCCTTTGCACCCGTCTTGAAATGAAGCTGCTTTTCAAACTTTCCCAATTCGCCCATATCGCCCAGTACCAGGTACCTGTGTTCTGCATTCATCTGGGCAAGCGAAGAAAATGCCATCTCCATGGATAATGGATTTGCATTATAGGAATCATCCAGAACCGTGACCCCATGAATATTCAATATGGTCTGCCGCTGTCCTATCGGTTTGAAATTTTTCAAGGCTTCAACGATATGATCCATGTCTACGCCAAGAGACAGCCCGGCCGCTGCTGCTGCCAGGGAATCATATACATTATGGATTCCTAATAAGTTTAATTTGACCGGATATTCTTTATCCAGATATACGCAGATATAGCAGGTTGATTCCCCGTCATAAACGATATCCTTCCCTCTTACGCTGCATGTTTCCCCCAATCCATAGTAAACAACGTGATTGCAGAGGGTTCCCATGCGGCGCACAAAAGGATCATCGCCATTTAAGATGGCAGTTCCATCTTCCGACAGATTACGGATCAATTCGCTTTTAGCCAATGCAATATTTTCCTGGCTTCCCAAAATGCCGATATGGGAAGTACCTACATTGGTGACGATACCCATAGTAGGGCTTGCAATAGAGCATAACTGATTGATCTGGCCTAAGCCTCTCATGCCCATTTCTGTCACACAGACTTCAGTTTCTCCTGTCATGGATAACAAAGTTTGTGATAAGCCGATTTCATTATTAAAATTTTTCTGCGTGGACGTTATTTTATAAACAGATGACAATACTGCAGAAAGCATATCCTTTGTCGTCGTTTTTCCATTGGAACCGGTTATTCCGACAACAGGAACAGAGAATCTCATACGATGAAAATGTGCAAGCGAAAACAGTGCAGATAAAGTATCCTTGACACAGATTACAGTGACAAAGTTCCCCCACTCTTTCAAAAGTGCAAGGTCAGAAACCATTACCGCGGCTGCTTTTCTGGAAACCGCTTTGCTTACATAATCATGTCCATCAAAATTATCACCTCTGAGAGCGATGAAAAGTTCGCCTTCCCCAATGGTTCTGCTGTCTGTGCTGACCCCGGAAACGAAATCCGCATTTCCCTTCTGTATCAATTTTCCATCTGCAGCGTCAAGAAGTTCCTGTATTTTAAAAGAAGCCATCATTTCACTTCCTTCAGCGCGTTTCGTGCTTCTTCTCTATCATCAAAATGAATCGTCCTGTCCTTTAGAATCTGATAATCCTCATGTCCTTTTCCGGCAATAATTACAATGTCGTCATCTTTGGCAAGTGAAACAGCCCGCTTGATTGCCTGGCGGCGATCAGCAATGACTTCGTAATAGAGATCAGGTTTATTCTTCTTTACCTTTTCTACTCCCACGACTACATCCTCTATTATCTTCTCCGGATCTTCCGTTCTTGGATTATCACTTGTCACAATTGAAATATCAGCATGCTCTGCTGCAATGCTTCCCATAATAGGGCGCTTCATCCTGTCGCGGTCACCACCGCATCCAAATACTGCGATAATTTTTCCCTCTGTAATTTCGCGCGCCGTACCGAGTATTTTCTCCAAACCGTCGGGCGTATGTGCGTAATCGACAACTACCGCAAATGACTGTCCCTCATCAATAAGTTCGAAACGGCCTGGAACTGACTGAAAATCTTTAACCGCTTCAATAGCATCATCCATGGAAATGCCTTCATTCAAGGCCGCACCAATAGCGCCTAATGTGTTGTAAATATTGAATCTGCCTGCAAGACGGGTCTCTACTTCATAGTCATTCTCATGATAGCGCACCTTAAATCTGGATGATTTTCCTGTGAATTTGCTGTCATACGCATAAAGTTCAGCCGAAGAATCATTCATACCATAAGTATGAAGCGGGCAGACCTCTGTATTAACAGCCTCTATCATAGTATGAGCATATGGATCATCAATATTGATCCAGGCAGATTTTCCAGTTTTATGCTGATTCTCAGAAGAAACCATTTCGAAGAGCATAGCCTTGGCTTTTGCGTAGTTTTCCATGGTCTTATGGAAATCAAGATGATCCTCAGTCAGGTTTGTAAAAACAGCATCATCAAATTCGCACCCTTTCACTCTCCCCAGAACAAGAGAATGCGATGATACTTCCATGCAGACATGGGTCACATGCTCATCAACCATCATGCTGAGAAGTCTCTGCAGATCGATTACAACCGGCGTTGTATTATGTGTCGGTATTTCCTTATCTCCGATGAGAGCATGTATTGTGCCGATAACTCCCACCTTATTTCCTGCTTTGTGAAGTATATGAGCCGCAATATGCGTTGTAGTCGTTTTTCCGTTCGTTCCCGTCAAAGCTATCATGCGCATTTTCCGAGAAGGATAATCAAAGAAGAATGGTGCCATATCTTCCATTGCTTCCCTGGTATCTTCTACATAAACAACTGCGATTTCATCCGGTACATCAATCGGTTCCTGAGCAACAATTGCGACGGCCCCCTGGGCAGCAGCTTTGGCTGCAAAATCATGCCCGTTTACATGGGCACCGCACAGGCAGATGAATAAGCTGCCTTTTTTTACTTCTCTTGAATCAGCTGTGATATCACTTACTGCAGTATTTAAATCGCCTTGAATCTTAAGACAATGTGTCTTCTCTATCAGATCTCTCAGAATCTTCAAAGTACAATCACCCCTGTTTTTTAGCTAAGCGTTATTTTTTATAATAACGTAAATTGTATCCTAGCACAATAGCGGCCTTATTAAAAGGCCGCTATTGTGCTAGGATTATTAAATTTAGCTCTCCTGGCAACCTTTGGAATTGCTTGGTTATCATGGGATTTCAACTATCTCTTGCTGTATTCAGCCCTGGCGCACTTCAACACCATCCTCGTGCCCGTAAAGTGCATGCGCAGGCAGTCTCATTCCCAAATTTAATTCCGCAATCTTCTGTATTCTGACAGGAGCTTCAAGTTTTGATACTTCCAGCTTTAAAACTGCATTGCTTTTTGTCATTTCCATAACAGCACTGCGAGATTCAAGCATCACATGCTCTTCCTGCGCATTGATTCCCTGGAGGAACAGCATAAGAACAACCGGCATAATCAGCATCAATGCTGCATAGAAAACTCTTTTTATCTGAAGGGAGAATAATGTATCACGTTCACTGCTGCGCCCTATACCTGCATCACTTACAGAATAATCGGCAGCTGCAGTATAACCAAATCTGACCATTTGTGCATTTTGATATAACATAGTACATCTCTCCCCCGTAAAAACAACGCATCAAGAGCAATGCGTAAGAAAATTACTCATCCGCTAACTTTTCAACAACTCTTAAAACAGCACTTCTTGCACGCGGATTATGTTCAAGTTCTTCCTTTGACGGCTTAATTGCCTTCGATACCGATTTGACAACAGCCTTATGCCCGCAAACACAAACAGGCAGATCCGGAGGACAAATGCAGCCTCTCTCCATATCTTTGAAAGTTCTTTTTATAATTCTGTCTTCAAGTGACTGGAATGTGATAACACCTAATCTCCCCCCTGGTAAAAGATGTTCCACACAATCTTCCATTGTCTGTTTCAATATTCCTAATTCATTATTGACTTCTATTCGAATAGCCTGAAATGTTCTTTTGGCCGGATGAGGCCCTATCCGTCTGGCATTTGCCGGAATGGCAGCCTTGATGATATTGACCAGTTCCTCTGTCGTTTCAATCGGCTTCTCTTCCCTGAATCTGCATATAAACTCAGCGATTCTGTTTGCCCAGCGCTCTTCCCCATATTCCCATATGATTTTTTTCAGCTGACTCTGCTCGTAAGTATTGACTACTTCATAAGCAGTCAAGGGATTGTCCTGATTCATCCTCATATCCAGACGGCCGTTGTTCATGTAGGAAAACCCACGTGAACCGTCATCGAGCTGGTGTGAAGATACACCGAGATCGAACACAAAACCATTGACTTTAGAAATCCCCAGATTATCTAATATGTTATTTATATTCGAAAAATTATCATGAACCAGTTTTACACTGCACTTGGCACCTTTCAGTCTTTCGCCGGCTGCTTCTATTGCCTCTTCATCCTGATCAACCCCGATTAAAAGGCCGTCTGGCGAAAGCCGTTCTATCAATGCCAGCGAATGGCCGCCGCCGCCAAGAGTGCAGTCGACGTATATCCCCTCTGGGTCTGTTACTATCAGATTGATCATCTCATTGAGCAGGACAGTAACATGTTGAAACTCCATCATAAACTCCTTTTCTGCTTCATTAGAGATCGAAATTCAGTGGCAGATCCAAAGAATCAGCAATCTCAGCAACAGATTCTTCTCCGTTTTCGTCCGCATCCAGCAATTCCGGATCCCAAATCTCTATAATTGCCCCGGTTCCTATGATGCAGACATCTTTTTTAAGCTGAGCAAATTCACGTAGATGCGAAGGAATTAAAATGCGTCCCTGCCTGTCACAAGATACTTCAGTACCTCTGCCAATCAAATGGCGCATAATTTTTCTTACTTTCTGATTTGTAAATGGGAGTTTCTGCAGCTTTGCTATTAATGAATCCCATTTTTCTTTTGGATATATGCATAAGCACTGATCCAATCCGGGGGCCAGGATAAAAACGTTGCCAAGTTCTTCTCTAAATTTGGTAGGAAGAATCATACGTCCTTTTGAATCAATCGTATGTGAGTATTCATTCATGAACATATTCTCTTCCA
>OLWP01000431.1_pt1 | contig 17890 bp, 9 predicted proteins | sample 1673741 | NCBI WGS metagenome assembly OLWP01 (sample SAMEA103958125, study PRJEB25191) | human gut metagenome
ACGACCGACGGCCGGGGACAGGCGTCGCTGTCGGCAGGACTGGGCGACATGCTCGTCACGGCCGTCCGCGACGGGCGGTTCGGCATCCGGAAGGTCTCTTTCGGGCGGGAGCCGCAGGCGACGGTGGCGCTGGATCACGCGATCGGCGACGAATTCTCCTTTCCCATCGACATCGTTCCTCCGACCGAGAGCGCGAATTTGCCGGAGGTGACGGCCGCTCAGCGTGCGGAGAACGACCGTCGCTTCAACCGCGAAGACTCCATCCGCAACGCCTATATCGCCACGTGCCCGGCGAAACCCGCCGTTGCGGAGTTTGCACGTTCTGTCGGCATGAAGCCGGACGATGTGGCCGGATTTATCGCCGCTTCGAGAGGCAATCACGCCGAAATTATGGATTTTCTGCGCGGCGCGAGCCGGAAAGGATGCACCGGGCGGGCGCTGCAACTGCTCGCCACGCTGTCGGAAAAGGATCTGCGCGACACGCCGTCGGCGGTGCTCGCGGATCATCTTTATAATACGGACAAGAATGCCGACGCCGCGACCGTGCTGGCCCCGCGTGTGGCCGATGAGATGCTCACGCCCTACCGGTCGTTCCTGCAGCGGGAAATTCCGGCCGCCGATGCCGCCGCGTTCCGCCGTGACCCGCAGCGTCTGGTGGCGTGGTGCCGCGACAGCTTGACCCTGCGTCCGGAACTCTGCACCGTCTCCACGACCATCTCGCCCGAAGGCGTGTGGCGTAGCCGGACGGCCGACAAACTCTCGCGGGCTATCTTCTTCGTTGCCGCGGCTCGTTCGCTCGGCATCCCGGCGTGGATCGACCGCGTGACGGGCAACCTCTTCTACCGCCATGCCGGGAAGGATGTGCCCGTCGATTTCGACGCGGCCGGGAACCGGGAACTGGAGACCGGGCGGCTGCAATTGAACTATGCGCCGATTCCGCGTCTCGACGATCCGGAGTATTTCCGGCACTTCTCCCTTTCGCGCTTCGACGGGCAGTCGTTCTCCCTGCTGAACTATCCTGATTTCGAGCGGTGGAGCGAGCTGTTCCGGGCTCCCGCCGATCTGGAAACCGGTTATTATATGCTTGTGACGGGCAGCCGGCTCGCCAGCGGCAGCGTGCTGGGGAACGTGTCGTTCTTCAACGTCCGTCCGGACAGTACGACCGAAACGAACCTGACGATGCGCGACAATTCGGAGGCGGTTCGCGTGATCGGGAGTTTCGATTCGGAGTCGAAATTCACTGACGCCGCGACGGGAGCCGAAACGTCGGTCCTCACGACTGCGGGACGTGGTTATTTCGTGATCGGATTGCTGTGCGTCGGACAGGAGCCTACAGATCATGCGCTGAAGGACATCGCGGCCAAAGCCGCGGAGCTTGAAGCGTGGGGACGCTCGCTGATCCTGCTCTTCCCCGACGAGGGGGCGTACCGGAAATACACGGCGTCGCCCGCGGCCCCGCTGCCGGCGACCGTCACCTTTGGCATCGACCGCGACGGCTCGGTTCGCAGGCGGATTCTCGAAGCGATGCAGCTGCCGGGGAACGTTTCGCTTCCGGTCTTTCTGATCGGCGACACGTTCAATCGCGTCGTGTTCGAATCACACGGCTATACGATCGGCCTCGGCGACCGTCTTTTGTACACCATACACCAATTATGACCGGAATTTATGACGACTGAACTTTGCGCCTATACCTGCGATGCGTGCGATATAGCCCGGCGGACAGGCGTCACGCGCATCGAGCTTTGTGCCGCGCCCTTCGAAGGGGGTACGACCCCTTCCGCCGGGCTGATCCGCTACGCCCGGAGTCTACCGGGCCTGCGGCTGAGCGTGATGATACGCCCTCGGGGCGGGGATTTTTGCTATACGGATGCCGAAACGGCGCTGATGGCCGAAGAGATTCGCTTCGCCCGTGCCTGCGGAGCCGACGGGGTGGTCCTCGGCGTGCTGACCCCCGACGGAGAGGTGGACGAGACGCGCACGGCGCAGCTTGTCCGCGAGGCTGAGGGGATGGAGGTGACGTTCCACCGCGCGTTCGACATGACGCGCGATCCCCGGCAGGCGCTCGAAGCGGTCATCCGCACCGGATGCCGCCGGGTGCTCACCTCCGGAGGCCGCAATACGGCGCAGGAGGGTGTCGGGACGCTGCGAGCCTTGGCGGCGCAGGCGGCCGGCCGCATCGAAATCATGGCCGGAAGCGGCGTCAATCCGTCGAACGCCCGCCTGCTGGCCGCCACAGGGGTCGATGCCCTGCACTTCAGCGCCCGCCGGGAACGTGAGGGCGCGATGCGCTTCCGCAATCCGCAGGTTTCGATGGGCGGGTGTGCCGGTGTTCCGGAATACTCCGTGACCGATGCCGACGAAACTCTCGTCCGGAAACTGTTGGCCAAACTGGAATAACAACGATTGATTTCAGCTCGGAGGGTGTGGTGCTCGGATGTGGCAGCCAGACGGTTGTCACTGTGTATATTTCACCCCGACTATCGGGATAAGGTAATGTGAGGTTTGCAGGACGCGGGCGTGGTATATCCACTCATCTGGAAAGAGATCATATTTATATATAGTATATTTTATTCCATCCTTGTTTTTGGTTTGGCGGAGCAGTTTCGAAGCGGTTGCCCTGCCCGATTTCGCCGTCGGTCTGAAGTGCGAATCTGTTCTTAAAATGCGCATTTTGCAAGACTTTTTTATGCATTTAGAGCGTAATTGCTGATGATTTTTTTGCGAAAAATTAATTAGGATAAAATCTTTTTATTATTTTTGCGACAAAGAGAATCCTCTTTCCTCGTCAAATTGCGAGGGGGGGGGATTTTTCCTTGGCGCCGTTCTCGTGTCAAGTCGATAAAATCCCGAAAACTCGATAAGTAATTTTTCTGGAATCCGTTCAGGGTTTCATTTTGTAGATTGTATCGACTGTTTTAAGTATGGCATTTCATTATGCTTATCACATCCGAAAGCCAAACCGGGAAGCCGGTTCATTAAATCTCATCCTATGAAAAAGTTGTACCTATCCTTTCTGGCCATGCTTTGCATGGCAGGAGCGTCCGTACTGAATTCATGTTCGGACGACGATTCCACTTCATCCGGCAACCCCGACATGCCAGAAAGCGGGAATGCCCTGATCTGCAACGGTGTCGTACGGGAAATCAAATCCGCCGTCTACTCGGTCGAGACACCCGGAAACGGTGAAAAGGCAGATGCTTCGGAAGCTGCCTCCGTCTATACGATCTATCTCTCGCCGACGGCAGGGCTTGTGGATGTGGACGGCATGCTGATCGCCGACGATGCCGTGAAGATTACCGTCAAACAACCTTCCGGAGCCGTCGATTTTGCGGTTGCCGGCAACGGAATCGCCTATGGGGAGATCGACGTAAACTCCTCGAACGTCGGAGAAGCCTCGAAAGCGGATCTCTCGGTCGAGTTCCTCTCGGCCCGCGTCGCTCGTATTTCCGCCGAAATCGAAACCGGCGGAAAAACGCTGACGGTTGCCTATTACGGACTGTGCAAGAATTCCGACGCTTCGGAGGTGGGAGATGACGCAGACAAGGTGTTGCTGGATAAAGTTCCGCTGTCGTGGTACCTCGGCCCGGTCAAGGGCGTGGAGTCGCACAACTATTATATGGCCTTCACGGATGCCGAGCATACCGTATCCAAAGGGCGGGTGACGCTCAAAGAGGCGGGTTACCTTTTCGTGGCCGACCTCTATGCGGTTCCGGGCGAAGATGCCTACACGCTTCCCGAGGGTGAATATATGGCCAGCCAGCTCAACGAGGATCACACGTTCACGTCCCAATATACCGGTGTTCAGTATATCGACGCCGAAGGCAATAAGACCCAGTTGTCGCTGGTTTCGGGAGAGCCGTTGAAAGTCTCCCGCGAGGGTGACGTCTGGAGCGTTTCGCTTCGTTTCGTCGATACGGACGGTTCCGAAAAGAGCATCGTCTACGAGGGACAGCTCCAGATCGTCGATCAGCCGGAGGACGGCGGCTTCTACCTGCCGCAGATCGGACGCGACGTGGAAGTGGTCGGATTCAGCGCCACCGCGACCTATTACGGCAACATGCTCGAAGCAGGTACCGGCATGATGCAGATCAACATTTACGACGAAACCTACGACACGGAGGAGGGGCAGGGCGGTCTCGCCGCTGCGCTCGTCGTATTCAACGACCTGTTCGGCAATCCGAAGGAAGCCGTGATCAAGCCCCACGAATATCTGGCCAACACCTCGTTCCAATGGGGCTCGTGGATGCCCGCCGTGGAAATTCCGATGGAGGGGCTGGTATTCCCGCTCGGCACTTATGTCCAGTTGGACGACGGAACCTCTTTCGGACAATTTTCCTACGGAAAGGAGGGCATCATCAAGATCGAGGCCGCCGGTACGGCCCAAGGCGAAGACGGCAAAATAGAACCGGTATACAAGATCGAGTTCAACCTTACCTCGAAGGACGGCTTTACCCTCAAGGGCTCGTACACCGGAGTCATTCCGATCACCGACGCATCCGACGACAAGTCCGATGACGACGGCACCTCGACGCTCGAGCGTGACTACGACATGGATCTGTCGAAGATCAAAAAGGCGCATTACTATACTTCGGATCAGGTCTATATCCAAGGCATCGGCTACAAACCGATCAGTTCCTACGGATGCGGTCTGCAATTCATCAATATCGGTATCGAATGGGTAGGAGACCATCTCGAAGACTTCGTGGATCGCGAGCCGGGCGGTGACATCGTCCGTGTGGAACTTACCACCGAGCCGGGCAAGGAGAACGAAATCACTCCGGGAACCTACGAGGTGACCGAACAGCGCTGGCCGGCATACATCAAACCCGGCGTCATGATGCGCGGCATTATGCTGGACGGCGGTCTGCATGGCAGCCGGTGGATGCACCAGACTTATTCGATGTGGGGAGATGACAACAAGATCTTCGAATACATGGACGGACACGCCCTGCTCTACGACGGTCAGGTTACGATCACCAAGGTCGAGGGCGAAGGCAAGGAGAACTGGTACCGGTTCGAGGTCGACGGCATCTGCGTGCGCAAGCATCATGTGCGCGGAACGTGGGAAGGCCCTGTCGTAAGCCAAACGGGGCGTGCTGCGGCCGAAAAGGATCATCTCGAACCGCCCAGACTGCTTCGCCGCCTGCCGGCTCCGTCGGTTCCGATGAGCCGTCTGGCCGAAGAACTGCCGGGCATCATGTTCCGCAAGGCCGGAATGACCGAATGACAACAGAAAAACCGGATAGCGCGGGGTTTTCCCGAACCCCGCGCTATTAAAAACAATCGTTATGAAAAACTCGACCCATTACAGACTGCGCGCGCTGGCGTGCGCGTTGCTCGCATCGGCAGCCATGCTGGGTGCATGCGATGACGACGATCCCAACGACGACCCCGACCCCGGGAAGAAGCCTCCTGTAACTCTGACCGATCAAATCCAGTACGACGGAGGCGATCTCGTCGGCATCAAGTCGGCAATCTATGTCGCTGAAGAAGACGGCAGCCACACCTTTTATCTCTCGCCGACCGAGGGGCTGATCAATGCCGAGCAGATGAAACAGGCCGACGATTATCTGCGCGTGATGGTGGAGAGCCCCAAGGGCACCGTGAACACGGCCTCCGATCCGTTCGAAATCGAATACAAGGATATTTCGGTGAAAAAGACGACGATGAACGACGTCGCGAGCGTAGAACTCTCCGCCGATCTGGTGACGGAAACCCGGCTCAATCTCTATACCTACGTCGAATTGAAGAGCGGCAAGACGCTGATCGCCCGTTACCAGAATACCTGTACGGAAGAGCGTGACGTCGAACTGACGAACCAATACGAGATCGACAATCGGATCGCCGCCGTCGGAAGCGTCGTCGAGTGGCGCAATGTCCGCGAAGGCAACCGCCGCTTCTGCCTCTACGAGCAAGAGGGCCTGGCCGCTCCCGAGGAGGGGGCTGCGGGCGTGGAGATTCTGCTTGCCGAGGAGCTGTTCGGAACGGAGGAAATCGACCTTGCGACAGCTGATCCCGCGAAGGTGCAGATTCGCTGCGGTGAATTCGCAACGGGCGCCGGGACGACCGGAACGCTGACGGCGAAGTACCTGACGGATAAATTCGGCACAATCGAGGGGCTCATCGTCGCGCTTGACGCTTCGAAAGACGGGAAGCGCCTGCGTGCCGCCTACGAAGGCACGTTTGCCGGAGGCTATGCGGCCACCAATACGATCAAGGTGACGGAACCGGCAGCCGGAGGCGAGGCTGCGGCCGCAGCCGAGGCCCCGATCGCCGCGCTCTTCTCGCAGGAGCCGCAGGTCGGCAGCTACGTATTCGCTTTGGGCGATGCCGAAACGGCCGCAGCTCCGGCCGATCTCGCCAAAGGTCATTGGGCTGCGTATGTGCGGGTGCTGGCGGCCAAGTTCGACGGCGTGATCGACGTCGCGGCGCAGACCTCCGATTACTGGTTCCGGCTCTACGACCACAAGACCTATCAGACCTACTACGGCGAGGATGCGGGACTGACCGGTACGATCGAGACCCATCCCAATCCCGCTGGCGGCAAGGAGATCTATCTGCGGGTAAATCTGACGCTGAAAAACGGCATCGGGGTCGAAGCCGAATACTACGGTGTGCCGACGGCTGCGACGGCCGACGCAATGGATGAAGAAACATTGAAGCCCGTCAAACCGTTCGAGCCCTATATCAAATTCCTGGACAAGGATAACAAGGACATGCTGTATTGGCCCGTTACGGCGATGGAGGTGCGGCACGACCCGGCTTATCGGGATAGTTATACCGGCGATCTGCTATCGGGATATTGCTTCTATTTCCGGAATGCTTTCACCGAGAGTATCGATGCGGATAATACTACTCCGATGTTTTTCCTGCCGGACAGCTACCTCGACCATGAAGGAGAGATCGACCTGCCTGCGGAAGGCACGAATTGCAAATGGAACCTCAAGTTCCAGTATATGTATCTGTCCTCATATAACGGGTACGGATATTCCGACAAGGCTAAGTACTGCATGCGGTGTCCCGAGAAGGCGGCAGTGACCGTCAAGCAGGAGAACAAGGAGTGGATCTTCAAATTCTCGATGGTCGATTGGGGAGTATTCAGTACATGGAACCCTGATCCGACCGGAACCGGAAACACCTTGATCATCGAATTCCGGGGCAAGGCTGCCAAGTATTCGGGCTCGAAGCCGAACGACCTTGCAGACGATTTCTACGAATAGGCTGCGATCCGGCCGGTTCGGTGACCGGACAGGCGGATGACATCCCCCCCCCTCCGGGCTTCCGGAAGGGGAGGAGGAGTGTTTCGGCTCCGCGCCGGGACACGAAGACGGCAAATTTTCTACAATCATTTTTTTACCAGCGTTAAAATGGCGCATTTATGACCAAAAAAATCTTTCTATCATTGATGGCTGTTCTCGGCCTGTTCTTGTCCGCCCATGCGCAGGAACGGGAAATTACGGGTTCGGTCAAAGATCATGCGGGGGCCGGCATCGTCGGCGCCACCATTCTGGTCGAAGGCACTACGAAGGGTACGACCTCCGGTGCGGACGGCAGCTTTTCGATCAAAGCCGCACCGGACAATGTGCTGGTCGTATCGTTCATGGGTTATCAGTCCCACACGATCAAGGTGGGAACGCAAACCCGGATCGACGTCGTGCTGAAAGAGAACACACAGGCTATCGACGACGTGATCGTCGTGGCGTTCGGTACGGCAAAAAAGGAGGCTTTCACCGGTTCGGCGACCGTCATCAAATCGGACGACATCGCCAAGTCGCAGCAGTCGAACGTAGCGCAGGCTCTGGCCGGAAAGGTCGCGGGCGTGCAGCTGACCAACACCTCGGGACAGCCGGGAGAGAGTCCGAAAATCCGCATCCGCGGCTTCAGCTCGCTCAACGCCGGCAACGATCCGCTCTGGATCGTGGACGGCATGCCTTACTCGGGAGACCTGAACAACCTCAACCCGAGTGACATCGAATCGATGACTGTGTTGAAGGACGCCGCCTCGAACTCGCTGTACGGCGCCCGCGGCGCCAACGGCGTAGTGATGATCACCACCAAAAAGGCCAAGTCGCAGGAGGCTCACGTGACAATCGACGCCAAGTGGGGCGTCAATTCGCGCGCCGTCCAGGATTATGCGTACATTACCAACCCGGCGCAATTTTACGAACTGCATTACAGTGCGCTGAAAAACTACTATGTCAATTCGGGAATGAGTGTCGGCGAGGCCCATCTGCGCGCCAATACGAATTTGACGGCCAATGCGAATGACGGAGGTCTGGGCTATATGGTCTATACGGTTCCTTCCGGGCAGGAGTTCATCGGCATCAACGGTAAGGTCAATCCCGCTGCGACTCTCGGCCGCCGTCTCGTCTATGAGGGCAAGGAGTACTACATCCGTCCCGACGACTGGACCGATGCGGCTTTCCGCTCGTCCCTGCGTCAGGAGTACAACGCTTCGATCTCCGGCCAGACCGGGAACGCCTCGATCTACGGATCGTTCGGCTATTTGAACAACGAAGGTATCGCCTACAACTCGGACATGGATCGTTATACGGCCCGTCTGCGCGTGGACTATCAGGCCAAGAAGTGGCTCAAGTTCGGCGCCAATGCCAACTACACGCATTTCCGCTACAACCAGATCGACGACAGCGGCGCCGGTAACTCGTCGGGCAACGTTTTCGCTTATACGACGGCCGTCGGTCCGATCTATCCGCTCTACATCCGCGACGGCGAGGGTAATGTCATGTACAACGAGGACGGCATCAAGCTCTACGACTACGGCAACGGCGACAATGCCGGTATGGAGCGTTCGCTCTTCCCCAACAGCAACGCCCTCTCGGATTCGCGTCTCAACAAACAGGAAGCCGAAGGCAATGCTTTCAACGGTACGGGATATATCGACGTCACTTTCCTCAAGGATTTCAAATTCACGTTCAACGCCGGCGTTTCGCTCGACGAAACCCGCTCCACCTCGGTTACGAATCCCTGGTTCGGACAGTTCGCCAGCGAAAAAGGCATGGTCTCGAAGGGCCATCAACGGAATTTCGACCTCAACCTACAGCAGATTCTCAACTACACCAAGCAGATAGGCTCGCACAACATCAACGTGATGCTGGGCCACGAGTCCTACCAGAACCGCATTTACACGCTGTCGGCCACGAAAAGCAATATGCTGACGCAGGAAAACGACGAGCTTGCCGGGGCGATCATCGACAAACAGGGAGCCGGCTCTTACCGGGTTGAGTACAACAACGAGGGTTATTTCGCCCGTGTCATGTACGATTACGCAGGCAAATATTTCGCCTCGGCCTCCTATCGCCGCGACGCTTCTTCGCGCTTCCACCCCGACCACCGCTGGGGCAACTTCTGGTCGCTGGGCGGCGCATGGATCATTTCGAAAGAAAATTTCATGGAGAGCACCTATGAATGGCTCGACAATCTCAAGCTGAAGGCCTCGATCGGCTCGCAGGGTAACGACAACATCGGTAACTTCCGCTACACGAACACCTACACGATCGAAAACGCCAACGGAAAGGTCTCGACCGTCTTCAACGCCAAAGGATCCGAGAACATCACCTGGGAGACCAACTCCAACTTCAACGCCGGTGTGGAGTTCAGCTTCCTGCGCGGTACGGTTTCCGGAGGCGTCGAATATTTCCTCCGCAAGACGACCGACATGCTGCTGTCGTTCCCGGTAGCTCCGTCGCTGGGCTATTCGTCCTACTACGCCAACGTGGGCGACATGCGCAACAGCGGCGTCGAAATCGAGCTGAACTTTACGCCGATCCGACGGGAGCATGTCCAGTGGGACATCAACCTCAACATGACGCACCTGCGCAACAAGATCACCATGCTGCCTTCTGAACGACGGACCAAACAGGTCGATGGCTACTCCGGTTACGTGAGCGGCTCCACTTTCTTCGGAGAAGGGCTTCCGATGTACACTTTCTACATGAGGAAATATGCCGGTGTTTCGGACGAGGGCCTTTCGATGTGGTACATGAACGAAACCGACGACAAGGGCAACCCGACGGGCAAGCGCGTTACGACGACTGAATATGCCAAGGCGTCGGACTATCTCTGCGGCGACCCGATTCCCGATCTCTACGGCGGTTTCGGCACGAGTGTCAATTTCCGGGGCTTCGACCTGAGCGTGGCCTTCACCTACCAGATCGGCGGTCTGGCTTACGACTCGGGATACTCCGCGGCGATGTACTCGCCGGCCAACAAGACGACGGGTATGAACTGGCACAAGGACATCCTCAATGCATGGTCGGCGGACAATGCGTCGTCGAACATCCCGCGCCTGCAGTATGAAGACAAGGATCAGAACGGTATGTCTGATCGTTTCCTTACGGACGCCAGCTACCTGAACCTACAGAACATCAACTTCGGCTACACGCTGCCGTCGAATTTCACCAAGAAGGTCGGAATCGAGAAGGTGCGCGTCTACCTTGCCTGCGAGAATGTCTGGTACTGGTCCAAACGTCAGGGATTCGATCCCCGCTACTCTTATTCGGGATCGACGAGCCAGGCCACCTATTCGCCTGTAAGGACGATTTCGGGCGGCATCAACATTCAATTCTAATCGGCCTCAAACACTTTACGACAAACGACATGCATATGAAAAAAGCGACAAACATAACGCTCGCGACGCTGGCGGCAGCTTTGCTGGCAAGCAGCTGCATCAAAGAAGCCGACCCCTATGAAATAGCTACCGAGGATCAGGTCACCCTCGAAACGCTGATAGAAGGCATTCCGGCCTCGCTCGTACAGGCCGGTTCCGCAGGCTATGCAAGCGAAGGCCAAGCCTGGGATTTTGCCCTGCCGGCCATCCATATCGCCACGGAATCCATGACGGGCGACGTCGCCATTGGCGGCAATATCGGCTACGACTGGTTCGCACAGTGGGGAACCAACGAAGCGCTCGGCGCCGACTATGCCGTGGGTGCGCTCACGTGGAACAACTACTATGCGTGGATCATGGCGGCCAACAACGTCATCAAACAGATCGACGCCTCGGATTTCGCGACGCTCGACGCCACGCAGAAGTCCTATCTGGGCTTCGCCTACGCCTATCGGGCCATGTTCTACCTCGATCTGGTGCGTCTGTACGAGTTCAAGGAGAACAATTACACTGAAGCGCCCGGGGTTCTCGGGCTGGGCGTGCCCATCGTACTGCCCGAGACTACCGAGGCCGAGGCCAAGAACAACCCCCGTGCCAAGGTCGACGACATCTACGATCAAGTGATCTTCCCCGACCTGGACAAGGCCGAAGAACTATTGAGCGGCTTTACTGCTCCCGACAAGTATACGATCAGTCCGGCGCTGGTCTACGGCCTGAAAGCCCGGGCCTGGCTTGAGCGCGGTACGGCCAAGAACGACGCCGAAGCCTATGTTTCCGCCGCCGAGTACGCCCGCTTGGCCATTAACGCCAGCGGCTGTACGCCCCTGACGCAGGAGCAGTGGGAAGACCCCTCGAACGGCTTCAACAGCGCCACGGCGAACAATGCCTGGATCTGGGGCCTCGCCCTGCCGAGCGAAAGCGTTGCCAACCTGTTCTGCTTCACGGCGCACATGAGCACGGAGAATGCCGCTGCATCAACAGCAACCTCTACAACAGTATCGACCTGCGCGACTTCCGCCGCCATTCGTGGCTCGATCCCGACCGCAAAGACCCGGAGAAGGAGTCCTACGACTACAAAAGCTGCCGCAAAGAGGGGAAGGAATACTTCAATGAACTGCCCGATTACGCGAACATCAAGTTCCGTCCGGCGCAGGGCGCTTATGAGGATTTCAAGGTCGGCGGAGCCGCAGACCATCCCTACATGCGCGTCGAGGAGATGTACTTCATCGAGGCCGAGGCCAAGGCGCATGAAAATCTTGGCGAAGGAATTCGGCTACTCAATGAGTTCATGAACAACTACCGCATTGTGGGCGGAGGTTACGACTGTACGAACATGTCGTCGTCGGTTGAAAATTTCACCAACGAGCTGATGCTTCAGAAGCGCATCGAGTTCTGGGGCGAAGGCATCGTCATGTTCGACATGAAGCGGCTCGACATGTCCACCCGACGGGGCTATGTGGGAACCAACTCTCCTGCCTCGTACCGGCTGAATACGGAAGGCCGTGCACCCTACTGGAACTTCGTGATCTCGCGCGGTGAGACGCAGAACAACCCCGTCATCGCCACGCAGAACAATCCCGATCCTTCGCAAACGGTCAAGCCGTGGAACGGGTGATGACCATCTGCGATCAAGCTGTCAAATCTAAAAGCAAATTACCGTGAAGACATTCAAGCATATATTACCGTTCCTGCTGGCACTTCTTGTCCTTGCCGGCTGCGAGGACGACGTGAACTATACGCAGGGAACCGCGGAGAATCCCGATTGCTACGGTGTCTACTTCCCGAAGAAGCAGGCTACCCGGACCGATCTGGAGTTCGAACCGGGAACCCAGACCGAAGCGACCTATACGGTCAAACGGCGCAACACCGTGGATCCGATCGTCGTTCCGGTCGTCGTGAAGTCCAACGTCGAGGATATTTTCGTCGTCGAGCCGATCGCATTCGATGCCGGAGAGGACGAGACGACCTTTACGATCAGTTTCCCCAAGGCCCAAATGGGCACGACCTACACTTGCGATATCAACATCGAAGATCCGCGCTACGCTTCGATCTACGGTGCCGATAAGGTGAACCTTTCGATATCGCTCGTGCTGGCCAAATGGGAATTGGTCACCGACGAAAAGACCGGTGAGACCAAAGGCCGCTACCGCGACGACATTCTGGGCAACTTCGCGTCGATAGACAACCCCAATGCTAATCCGAACCCCGAAATCGAACTCGAAATCTACGAGCGTTCGGACAAGAAGGGCTATTACCGCATGAAAGCCTACACTCCGGAGCTGATGAACATCTTCGCCGGAGGACAGGTAAACCACGAGAACCGCAACGTCTGGACCTATGTCGATGCCTCGGATCCGAACAAGGTCTATTATCCCTACCAATCGACCGGTCTGACCCTCTTTGCCGATATGGGCGAGTGGTACATCGCATCGCAGACACCGGAAAATTTCGCCATGGACGAATCAGCCGGACAATATGGCACGCTCAATAACGGCGTGATTACCTTCCCGGCGCAGGGTATCGTGCTCGAACCGAGCGAAGGTGAATATGCCGGAAAATTCTTCTATGCCAACGCAAACGGTCTGCAGCGGATCATGCTTCCCGGAGCCAGGGTCTACGATTACTCGGTGGCCCTCACCAAAAGCGAACCCGCAGACGGTGTCGTCGAAATCGGCGCCACCCTCTCCGAGGACACCCGAGAGTTCCGCTATGCGATCTTCACGGGCAATTTGAGCGACGGCGAGGCGAGCCTCAAGGCACAGGAGATGGCCGATGGCAAGATCGCCGCGGAACTCATCAAGACGATCACTGCTTCGGGGACGATTTCCGTTCAGGATCTGGAAGGCGGCACCGGCAAGTACACGCTTGTAGGCTGCATCTACGGTTCGGACGAAGAGGCGAATCCGGAGGGCGGCGAAACGGCGTCGCAGAATCTGAAAATGCAGGGCTACGCCTCCATTTCGTTCGGATATATCGCCAAGGGCGACGAGGACAAGGTTTCCGTCATTCTCAACATCGGGCTCGAAGCCACGAACGAATTCGCGGGACAAGGCATTACGACGGACAATGCAGCGAAATTCTGGGCCTACGGCGAGGAAATAGAATCCGTCAAATACGGTGTCTTCAAGACGAAAGCCATCCAGGGACTGGACATGACGGCTTTCCTCCAGCAGATGGGCAAGGATTTCACCAAAGAGCAGCTCGATGCCATCAACGGCGGACATTACAGCATCATGCTCACGGGGCTGAACGGCGATACGGAGTATACGTTCGCCGGACTGGCTTACAACGGATATGTCCGCAAACTCGTCACGGCATCCATCAAGACTACCGGCAAATACAACCCGGGATTGGAGAGCGAGTTCCTCTACTCGGATTTCCTGCCGCAGAAAGAACAACCCTCGAAGGAGTATCTCATTTCGACCGAATGGAACTATTATGCCATCAACGTCATGGATGAAAAGCAGATGCGCCGGAAGATCGGTACGGTAACCATTGAAGACGACCCGACGGCAGGCAGTTCGGTCGATCTGCTGACCATTACTGGGCTTACCGGTCTCACATTCGACGAAGGCGGTCAGATTCCTGCGGTCTATGTGCCTTCGGCAGCTCCGCTCGCAGGAATAACCGGGGCGATCTCTCCGATGCTTTCGCAAGACCCGATCGGTGTCATCAACGGCGAGGACATCATCGCCGGCTGCGTCTCGGAGGAGGATCCCGAATCGCTCTATGCGGTCAATTATCCGTTCATCGGAGGCGCCGTGGCCGACGGTTATATCTATTTCGTGCCCACTCCGAACTATGTCGAGCAGGGAGCCACGTTCCGTTATCTGTATACGTTGAGTACGACGACCCCCTATTCGATCCTTACGGACATGTTGCTCGTCGATCCCGCCAAGGATATGGGCGGCATTCCCGAACTGGCCGCAGAGCGGATCGCAGAATTGCGCCGAATGGCCGCAGAGCTCCGGCAGCCGCGGAATTACGTCGAACGGCTCGAATTCTCCGTTTCTACAGAACGCGGTTCCGTCAAAACCGTACCGACCGACTATGCGAAAGGATTCCTGCCCGCATCGGCTCCTGAAGCGAAAGTTGTAAGGGCTACGGTCGGATTCAGCGACGCTGTGCAGCGTGCGAACGGTTCGGGATCGGAACTCCGCTTCCGGAAAACGGCCGCTGCCGAAATCACGCTCAAGTAATATCGGATCGGGAGAGGCCGGTCGTCCGGCAAGTGCCGGCCTCTCCCTTTTTTTCAAGCCAAAAACAACCTGCCGGACTCAAAAATCAGCATGATATATGCATAACAAAACGAAACTCCTGATTTTCGCCTCCCTGCTGCTGGCCGCCTGCTCGACGGATCCCATGCAGGAGATACCGAACCGCGGGGATTCCGCTCCCGAAATCGAGACTTCGGACAAAATCTGCAATACGTCGGACGACGCCGTGGCCGGTTCGCTCATCGTAAAATTCGGCGAAGAAGCCATTCCCAGTCTCGAACAGAATGCGTTGAATGCGGCCAAGACCCGTTCGGCGCTGACCCGTTCGGGCATCGAATCCGTCGATGACATCCTGAACGACCTGCATGTCACCTCGCTGGAGCGCGTCTTCCCCGAAGCCGGCGAACACGAGGCCCGCACCCGTGCGGCAGGGCTTCACAGATGGTATGTGCTCCGGTTCGCATCAGAGGAGGATCTCGACAAGGCGGCGGAGAGACTCGCGGGTGTCGCCGAAATCTCGAAAGTACAGTTCCGCACCCGTCTCTACCGGGCTTCCGACTGCAAAACCTATCCGTTCCAAGCAACGGCGAACGGCCAGACCCGCGCTTTGGTTACAGCGGATTTCAACGACCCGAATCTTTTCTGGCAGTGGCATTACATCAACAATGCCGACCAGGCCGTTGCCACTACATCGGTGGCCGGAGCCGACATCAATGTGGCCGACGCATGGAAGCTCACGGCAGGTAATCCCGAAGTCATCGTCGCCATCGTGGACGAAGGGGTGAAATACACTCATCCGGATCTGGCGGCCAACATGTGGATCAATCCGAACCCTTCGCCCGAATACAAGAACCAGGACATTCACGGATGGAACTTCGCTGCCGACGGTTCCATTTCATGGGGTCAGAAGGGCGATTCGGGACACGGAACGCACGTTGCGGGCACGGTAGCCGCCGTCAATAACAACGGCATCGGCGTCTGCGGCGTGGCCGGAGGTACGGGCAAGGGAGACGGTGTGCGTCTCATGTCGTGCCAGATCTTCTCGGGAGACCTGACGGGTGACGCCCTCGTGTCGAGCCGTGCCGTAAAATACGCCGCGGATCACGGTGCCTCCATCCTCCAGTGCTCGTGGGGCATCAAGGCTGGAATATACACGTCGGACAACATGTTCATCAAACAATCGCCGATGGATTACGAGGCGCTTCAGTACTTCGCCGCCCAGAAGAACTGCGAGGCCCTCGACGGCGGACTGATCATTTTTTCCGCCGGCAACGAATCGACAGCCATGTCCGGCTATCCGGCAGGCTATCGTGATTATATCTCCGTCACCTCGTTCTCGCCCGACTACCTGCCAGCCAATTATACCAACTACGGTTCCGGCTGTAATATCGCGGCTCCCGGCGGCGAAACGAGCGGTTTGAGCGGTGGGGAGAAAGCCGGCGTCCTTTCGACGCTCTGCTCCGAAACGAGCAACGGAGCGGATTACGGCTACATGCAGGGAACCTCGATGGCTTGCCCGCACGTCTCGGGCGTAGCCGCACTCGGCCTCTCCTATGCCCTGGAGAAAGGGAAGAGATACTCGCTCGACGAATTCAAGACCATGCTGCTCACCTCGGTCAATGAAATCGACTCCCGGCTGGGCGAAGGCTCGAAAGCTACGATCGCCGACGTGTCGATTTACCGCGGCAAAATGGGCACCGGCATTACCGATGCCTATCAGCTGCTCATGCAGATTGAAGGAACGCCTTGTCTGCAGGTCGCATTGGGCGAGGTGCAGCTCATTCCGCTGACGCAGCATTTCGGACAGGGTGCCGAAGACCTTACCTATACCGATATCCAGATGTCGGCCAAGGATATGGAAAAGCTTGGCATCAAGGCGGCTCCCAAAATGTATAATGGAAAACTGATGATCAAATGCACGAAACCCGGATCGGCCAAAATCAAGGTTTCGGCGATAGCCGGCGGTACGAAACCTGGAACGGGCGTCGTGATGGGCGGCATGGTCATCACCAAGGAATTCGCCGTCATCGCCCGTTCGGCCGGCGCAGCAAACGGAGGTTGGTTATAAAAACAGTGCTTGCAATGAAAAAACATCTTTATCATCTGCTCGTTTTCTCCCTGCTCGGCATTTTCGCCGCAAGCTGTTCGGATGACGACGATGCCCCCAACATTCAGTCGGAAATCGTAGGCGAATGGCGCCTTACTTCTTGGTCAGAGAATGCTCCCGAAGGATTTGAGGTATACGTAGAATTCACTTCGGCAGCGACATTCGGACTTTATCAGAAGGTCGAAACATCGAACTACACCAAATACACCGGGCGTTATTCGATCGACGGATCCCGGCTGACCGGAGTGTACGACGACGGCGAGAGCTGGGGCAACGGCTACGATTTCGAGTTGACGAATGGCGGGAACACCCTGACGATGACCACCCGAACCGAGCCGGCCGAAACCAGCGTATATTCCCGGACGATCATTCCGGATGACGTGCGCAATGCCCGAACATCCCGTGCCGAGTTTTCTTTGGAAATGAGGCGAATGCTATAATCTGTAATATTCGTGCCGCTCCGGCATTAAGTGTAAGGTAAGGACAAGAAGATGTGGTTGAAACGCTAATAACGGTCAGACCAGTAACGCTTCAAAGTGTGGAAGGCATTTGTCAACCGACAAATAATTTCGAGTGAAAATCTCTTATCTATAATGTGTTAAAACATTAAAATAAACCCATAGCGAAAAAGTAAATTTGGGCAAAGCGTAGCGAATTAGCTGATAGAGCGTTCGTTACGCTTTGTTTTTCTATGGGACAGAGCCAACGAAATACCACCTCGAAGCCAAACGGTGCAGAAGTTCAGTTACCACCTCGTTACTCCCGTAACGGGTGCAGATTTCTTGCTAAAAGGTTCTGTTTCTGTGTTTTGCGTAGATTTACATAGCTGTCGGTAACTCACTAATAACTAATTTTGTAACCAAAAAAAGGAGTGAGTTATGCGTAGTACATTCAAGGTATTATTTTACGTGAAGAAAGGCAGCGAGAAGCCGAACGGCA
>OLWP01000434.1_pt1 | contig 17823 bp, 12 predicted proteins | sample 1673741 | NCBI WGS metagenome assembly OLWP01 (sample SAMEA103958125, study PRJEB25191) | human gut metagenome
CCCCGTGCGTTTCCGGTTCTCATGAAATTCACATCGACTATGCCAAAAAGACCATGACCACCGACAGCGGCGTTGTCGTCAAAGAAGGCGACTGGGTATCTCTGGATGGTGCCAAAGGCCAGATTATCGAAGGTCAGGTTCCGACCGTCAAGGCCGACACCAACAGCGGCAACTTCGGCAAACTGATGAGCTGGGTTGACGAAATCCGCACGCTGGAAGTCCGTGCCAACGCCGAAACGCCGAAAGACGCTCAGACTGCCCGTGACTTCGGTGCCCAGGGTATCGGTCTGGCCCGTACCGAACACATGTTCTTTGACGCCGAACGTATTCCGGACATGCGCGCCATGATTCTGGCCGACAACGAAGAAGGCCGCCGTGCCGCTCTGGATCGTCTGCTGCCTTATCAGAAGCAGGACTTCAAAGACCTGTTTAAGATCATGGAAGGCCTGCCGGTCGTTATCCGTCTGCTGGATCCGCCGTTGCACGAGTTCCTGCCGAACACCGATGCGGAAATGCAGGAATTGGCCAACAAGATGGGCATGACTCTGGAAAAGGTTAAACAGCGCGCCAACTCCCTGCACGAAGCCAACCCGATGCTGGGTCACCGCGGCTGCCGTCTGCCGATTACCTATCCGGAAATCTGCGAAATGCAGACCCGCGCTATCTTGGAAGCCGCTTTGGAATGTGACGCCGAAGGCATCAAGGTGCTGCCGGAAATCGAAGTTCCGCTGACCGGTTCCAAGAAAGAGCTGGATATCGTTAAGAACATCATCGACACCACGGCCGAAAAGATCTTCGCCGAAAAAGGCAAGAAGATCAAATACGAAGTCGGTTCGATGATTGAACTGCCGCGTGCGGCTCTGAAAGCCGACGAACTGGCTCAGTCCGCCGAGTTCTTCGGTTTCGGTACCAACGACCTGACTCAGACCACTCTGGGTATGAGCCGTGACGATACCGGCGCCATTTTGGACGAATACCGCGCCCGCGGCGTTTACGTAGCCGATCCGTTTGCTTCGATCGACGTTGAAGGCGTCGGCTGCCTGGTTAAGCTGGCCTGTGAAAAGGCACGTTGCGCCAACCCGAGCATCTGGCTCGGCGTCTGCGGCGAACACGGCGGCGATCCGGCGTCCATCGACTTCTTCCAGACCTGCGGCATGAACTATGTTTCCTGCTCGCCGTACCGCGTTCCGGTTGCGCGTCTGGCCGCCGCTCAGGCTGCCGTTCGCCACAAGAACGACAAGAAGGAAGAATGCAAGGATTCCTGCTGCTGCAAGAAAGCCTGCTAAAAAAAGCGCATAACCGGCTCGTTTAGAGCAAAAAGCGCAAAAAAGGGAAAATCCGCCGTACGGAAAAGTACGGCGGATTTTCTTTTTTCTTATCGGTTGCCTGACGGAACCCCTTGGGTTTACCCGGGGCTGAATGCTTTAGTGTCGGAACAATACCGCTTTATGCCTTTGATTGTTGCTAACAAATTGATTTTATTGTACTTTGTCCGCTTTGTCTGCCGGGAAATATCCGTTTCTTCAGGGGAGATAGTTTAAATGTCCGTGTAGGCAGGCAGATACGGACTTTTCAGTCCGGCTGTCGGCTTTTGGAGCGTTTGTGGCGGTATTTGCGGTTTGGAACGGGTAATGCTTTTGTCCTGGCCGGGAAGGCTTTATTTTTTGTTGTTTTGCGTATTTCCCGGGGTGAAGACAAAATTTGTTCTGCGGGTGTTTTGAGGTCCGGAATTTTGGTCGGTCGGGTTGAGTGTTTTTTATACATACGTTGTTACGGGGAGATTTTTTATAATCTGCCGCACACGACACTTTGGGCGGCAAAACGAAGAATCGGTATGTTTCGGTTTATGTTCAGAGATGTTATGTTCGGGCGGGGAGGCGCCGGGGGAGAAAAAAAGCGTCCGGAAGCAAAGGTGCAGAAACGGATTGAAGGAAAAGGGAGAAAAAAGGAGCGGGGTGTCGGAAAGACAGAAATAAGAAAAACTGGCGGGAGGGGAAAAGGCCGGAAAAAAGGGGGAAGGAAAAAAGAGGCGGCAGGAAAAAAAGAATGCGGGGTAACTCCGAAAGACGGGGGAAAAAAGGAAAACGGTCGAGAGGGGAAGAAGGAGAACGGGAAACGAAACGGGATGAAACAGAACAGAAAATATTTGACAAAAAATAAAATTTTGCATATGGTGGCAACGTATTTAACAATTATTAATTTTGCTTATGAATTTAACTTTATTTCGGCAGTTGTACGAGAGTACGTTTAAAGCCGAGCCTTTGCTTGCCGGTTTTTGGTCTGTGGCAATGTACGATTTGGAAGAGGAATCTTTCAGCAGTTGGGCAACAATGAGGGAAAAGCTGGAGGAAAATGCCAGAAATCAGCGGAAAATGCTGAAGACGCTGTTTGACGGCCTGTTTCCGGCGACAATAGCGGATACGGAAAAAATCGACGACTTTTCGCCGGAAGCTCTGGCCCGTCTGCTGACCGCCTATCCCGGGCTGCTGACGGGAAACGAAGAAAAGCTGCGCGGTCTGCTTGCGGAACTGCCCGCCGGCGAAGCGACGCACCTTTTGGCGTCAATCATGGAATAAAAACGTATTCTTGAGAAAAAAGCACGGTTTGAACCGTGCTTTTTGTTTTTTTATGCCTGACGGTTTTCCCCGAGTTTACGGGTGGCTGAATGAGTACGACGACGATGCGGTAAGAAAGTGCGGAAGTCATACAAAGCTGACACAGTGTTTATCGCTCATAGTGTTTATCGTTTAAGTCGCCACGTAGTCCGGGTGTGTAAGTATCGTCGTGTCCTGAATAAAACCCGGCGTTGTCGATTACATCAAAAAACTGTTGCCTGAGCTGTCAGAAAGTATCTCCGGCCGTAAGGCAGAGAAAGTTGGCTTTGGTAAAGGCCGCGTTCATTTTATAATGACAATCCCCGGGATGTGCAGACGTAACGGCTCAATTAAAAAGCCCAATTTTAAGGCGGACGGAAGGTTTCAAAACGTGCTTTGGGCGTTTCAGAGCGGACGGAAACGTTTTTAAAAAAGGTTTGCAAACGGGGACGATAAGGCTGTCGGTACATATTTTTGTTGACAGTTTTGTCTAAAATTGTTAATTTAATGGGCAGTTAAGAATTATTAATAAATTGTTGAACCAAATAAGAAACGTTATGATGAAATTTCAGAATTTCGAGGCTTTGTATGGCGCGGCATGTGAAATCTTCGCCGCTGCCGGTGAAAATCCCGCAGTCGCTGCTGCCGTTGCCAAACAAAAAAAGGTTTTGCTGGCTCAGTTTGCCGCCAATTTTCCTTCGTCGTTGGCCAATGCCGAAGCTCATCCGCAATTTGACGTTATGCAGTTTATGAACATGCTGCTCAAATTTCCGGAAACGCTCGGCGGAAAAGGCGAAAAGCTGTTTTCGCTGCTGAACAGTTTCGAGGATCACGGAATCGATGTTCCCGCGGAGTTAAAACAGATTTGTGAAAATCTGCGCGAAAAGCCGAAGGCCATGTCCGAGGAAGAGAAAAAACTGCTGGCAGCGCTGAAAGAAGCATTTCCCGACAGCTTGCGCAAGTTGCGTGAACTGCCGTTCAAAGAGGAAAAAGTGATCGCTTTTCTGGTTGCCTGGCCCGATGCCGTCGACGGCAAACGGCGGGAGTTCATCAATCTGATGGGCGATTTGTGCCAAAACAACGTTAATCTGCCGCTTGAGTTGAAAAATCAGTGGCGGGGAATGGTCATGCAGCCGTAACGGCCGTATCAGACCGGTTTAAAAGAGCAGGGAACCTGCTCTTTTTTTCGTTTTAAACGGCTGTCGTGCCGCTTGGGGTTTTAAAATCCGCTGACGTCCCGGTCTGAGCCGTCCGTCGGCGGGGTTTATGTCCGAAAGCCGAAATTAAAACCGCCGTTATAGGCGGAGTTTGAAAAAAAGTTTTATTTTTTTTGATTTTTTGCGTTTTTGTTATTGAAATATAAACTATTATTGCTTAAGTTAGCTTTTGTATTAGTTATTTAATAAATGAAACCCATATGGAGAAAAAAAATGAAAAAGCTTTTAGGTTTGTTCTGCGTGGTAGCTTTGTTGTCCGCTTGTTCGTCGACCGGTTCCAACGGTGGTCTGTTCGGCGGCAGTGAATGCGATTCGAGAGATGCCCGCAACTTTATGGCCAATGCCGAAGACAGAGTATTCTTCGCGTTTGACAGCTCTTCTCTGAGCGACAATGCCAAAGAAATTCTGGGTACTCAGGTTAACTGGCTGAAAAAACACGAAAATGTTAATGTCGTCGTTCAAGGTTACTGCGACGAAAGAGGTACCAGAGAATACAACCTGGCTTTGGGTGAACGTCGTGCCAGCGCCGTCAGAGACTATCTGATTTCTCAGGGTATTGCCGCCGACAGAATTTCCACCATTTCTTATGGTAAGGAAAGACCGGCCGTTCTCGGCAACAATGAAGCTGCCTGGGCTCAGAACCGTCGTGCCGTAACCGTTGTCAAGGCCGGCAATTAAGCCGAAGTCTGTTTTATTCAAGTAAGCTTACAACTGTAAAAGGAGACGCTCTTAAAAAGGAGCGTCTCCTTTTCGTTAAAAAGACGGTTTCAGGCGGCCGACGGAAACGGGACTTTCGGATTTTGAGGGCGGAAAGAATCAAAAACGGTTTCGGGCGGTTGGCGGAAGCCGGTTTGTTTTGAGCTCCGGTGATGAAGAGAAGAATAAACGGCCGGCCCGGATGTCCGGCGGAAACGGGACTTTCGGGATACCTCCTTTTTTAACTTGTGATTTGACGCAAATTGCCCTATATCTTATAGAAAATCAACTTGGGAGAGGTTAGCAGATGAAAAAACAATATCGGATTTTGACGGCCGTTTTGGCGCTGACGCTTGTCAACGCGATGCCTGCGGCGGCACAGGACGTTACCGTGCTTATGCAGGAAATGAACGACATCAGGGAAGATTTGAAAATTTTACAGCGTCAGATGTATAATGACGGCGGGTCCGAATTGGTTGTTACCGTCGGGCGTTTGGACGAACTGGTTCGTTCGACCGCCGGCCGGCTGGACGAACTGGATTATAAAATCAAACAGCTGGATGAGAAAATCAATTTGATCAACAAGGATATTGACGTGCGGATGAAACTGCTGGAAGGTAAGAAAATCACCGGCAGCGGCGGCAGTGTTGCCGACAACTCGCCCAAGTTTTCCGCACCGGTGGCCAAAGAGGCGCCGCAGTCCATCGTCGGCGGCAGCATCAGCAACGACGAACTGAAACCGATCAGAAAGCCGACCGCGGCAGAAGTTTATCAGAAGGGACTGGAGGCTTTGAAGGCTTCCGACTTTGCCGCGGCGGAGGAAAACTTTAATACGGTTTTGAACAAATATCCCAAAGACAAACTGGCCGGCAATGCCCAATACTGGCTGGGCGAAACTTATTATGCGCGGAAAGATTACGGCCGGGCGGCGGTGGCTTTTGCCAAAGGCTATCAGGGATATAAAAACAATCCCAAGGGAGCCGACAGTCTGCTCAAACTGGGTATGTCAATGCAGGAACTGGGAAAGAAAGGCGAAGCCTGCGCCGCTTTTCTCAGCCTGAAAGAAGAGTTCCCGAAAGCAGAAAAAGGGCTTAAGGAAAAAGCCGCGGAAAGAGCCAAAAAACTGGATTGCGAATAGCATGGAGGCGACGGCCGAAAGTTTTGCCGCCAAAATGCGGGAACTGGCGGCAGGATACAATGCCGATTTCCGTTTGACCGCGGCTGCCGTTTCCGGCGGCGCGGACTCGCTGGCGCTGGCGTTTCTGCTGAAAGATTTTCAAAAACAAAACGGCGGCCGGGCGGCAGTGCTGACAGTTAATCATCACCTGCGGCCGGAAGCGGATGCGGAAGCGGCAATGGTGGCCGCGTTGATGAAGAAATGGGGTATTGAGCATCATGTTCTGAACTGGTTTCCCGAAGAAGGAAACGGCGGTATTGAAGAAAAAGCAAGAGAAGCCCGTTACCGACTGATGGAAGACTGGTGTGTCAAAAACGGTTTTTACTATCTCCTGACGGCACATCATCAGCAGGATCAGGCGGAAACTTTTTTAATGCGTTTGCAACGCGGCAGCGGGGTTGACGGATTGTCGGCGATGGCGGAAATGACGCCCAGCGGAAAAATCTGCGTCGTGCGGCCGCTGCTTGAAGCCGAACCTGCGGCGCTGCGGCAGCTTTTGCGGGAAAGCGGCATTGCCTGGGCGGAAGACGCATCAAACGGCTGCGATGATTTCCTGCGGGTGAGAATCCGTAAATTCCTGCCCGAACTGGAAAAGAAAACCGGCATCAGCATCCGTCGGCTGGCGGAAACGGCTCGGGCTTTGCGCATGACCAGAGAATATTTGGAAGCGGAAACGGATGCTTTTGTCCGAGTCCGCGTCCGCCGTTTTGAAGGGCCGGCTTTCAGCATTTCTCCGTCGGCGTTTGCCCGGCTGCATCCCGAGATCGGCCGGCGGGTTCTGGCGCGGTTGATCAAGGAGGCCGGCGGCCGCGGCTATCCGCCGGAATACCGGGAGCTGCGGCGGCTTGCCGAACGGCTGCAAAATCCGTTGTTTGCCGGCTGCACGCTCGGCGGCTGCGAAATTCTGCCGTTTATGAAACGCTGGTGGGTTATTCCCGAAGCCGGTGCGAAGCGGGTGTCCGGCGGGAGAAAAGCCGATCTGCCGGCGTTGTCCGGCGGCCGGACGGCGGTTTTGCCGCATAAGTTGAAACGTCTGCTGACGGCAGCGGAAGACGATTGTTGAAAGTCTATTGTGTTTTGCGAAGAAAAAAACTATATATAGACAAGATTGATTATTAAATTAAGGAAATGTGATGAAAATAGGGAAAAGTTTAATCTTCTGGCTGGCGGCGATCGTTTTGCTGACCGCGATTGCCAACATGACCGGACAGGGAACGCCGGCCAGGTCCGCCGGCAGCGAACTGCCGTTTTCCGAGTTTATGAATCAGGCGGAAAACAACAGGATTGCCGAAGTGACGGTTTCCGGCCCGGACGTATACGGAACTTATACCGACGGCGGCAAGTTTTACACTTATACGCCGTATGATCCGACCATGATCGAAACCCTGCGCAAAAACAACGTGGTGGTCAATGCCAAGCCGGAAGACACTTCCGCCAACACTTTCTGGGGAATCGTCATTTCCTGGTTCCCGATGATTTTGCTGATCGGGGTTTGGATCTTTTTTATGCGTCAAGCCAATGCCGGCAACAGCAAAGCAATGAGTTTCGGCAAGTCGCGCGCGCGGCTTTTGGAAAACAGCAAGAAGGTGACGTTTGCCGATGTGGCCGGCTGTGACGAATCCAAACAGGAGCTGGAAGAAGTGATCGACTTTTTGAAAGATCCCGGCAAATTTCAGCGTTTGGGCGGCAAGATACCGAAGGGCGTTTTGCTGGTCGGTCCTCCGGGAACCGGCAAGACGCTCTTGGCCAAAGCGGTGGCCGGCGAAGCCGACGTTCCGTTCTTTTCGATTTCCGGTTCGGATTTCGTCGAGATGTTTGTCGGCGTGGGTGCTTCGCGGGTGCGCGACATGTTTGCCCAGGCCAAAAAGAACTCGCCCTGTCTGCTGTTTATCGACGAAATTGATGCGGTCGGACGTCATCGCGGCGCGGGACTCGGCGGCGGCAACGACGAACGCGAGCAGACCTTAAACCAGCTGCTGGTGGAAATGGACGGTTTTGACGAGAACGAAAACGTTATTCTGATCGCCGCGACCAACCGGCCGGACGTTTTGGATCCGGCGCTTCTGCGGCCGGGACGTTTTGACCGGCAGGTGGTGGTGCCCAATCCCGACGTGAAAGGCCGCGAGGAAATTTTGAAGGTGCATGTGCGCAAAGTGCCGCTTGCCAAAGACGTCAATCTGGCCGTGGTGGCCCGCGGAACGCCCGGTTTTTCCGGCGCCGACCTGGCCAACCTGGTAAACGAGGCGGCGCTTCTGGCTGCACGCCGCAACAAGCGCAAAGTTACTTCCAAGGACTTTGACGATGCCAAAGATAAAGTGCTGATGGGCAACGAGCGCAAGTCGATGGCAATGGACGAACAGGAAAAGAAGCTGACCGCCTATCACGAGGCCGGACATGCAATTTGTTCATTGAACGTTGAAGAAACCGATCCCATCCACAAGGCGACGATCGTGCCGCGGGGACGGGCTCTCGGCATGGTGCAGCAATTGCCGGAAAAAGACCAGTATTCCTATTCCCGGGCCAAAATGCTTTCGCGTCTGATTATCTGTATGGGCGGCCGCGCGGCGGAAGAATTGAAATTCGGCCGTGACAAAGTAACGAGCGGCGCTTCTTCCGACATTGCCGCGGCGACCAAGCTGGCGCGTTCGATGGTTACCGAATGGGGTATGAGCGATCTGCTCGGACCGGTGCTGTATGCCGAGAATTCGGAAGAGGTTTTCCTCGGCAAATCGGTAACCCAGAACAAGAACATGAGCGAGGAAACCGCGCGGGTGGTGGATGCCGAAATCAAGCGTCTGGTTTGCGAAGCGCATGAAGGGGCTCTGAATATTCTGAAAGAGAAAAAGGAAGACTGGGAGCGTCTTTCCGAAGCCCTGATTGAATATGAAACCCTGACCGGGGAGGAAATCAGGCAGGTGATCAACGGCGAAAAGATTAACAAGTCGGCGGAAACGCCGGTCGATCCCGCCAGACAGACCCATGCTTCCGTCCCCGAACTGTAGTATTTGCCGGGGATGGCAGAGGCCGGGGCGGGCAATAAAATGCTGATGCCGGGGCAGAAGCAGCAAAAAAGGCACCTGCGGGTGCCTTTTTTTTGAGATTCGGAAATGACTTCTGTTTACTGTAGTATTTTTGTCAGGGATGGCAGAGGCCGGGGCGGGCAATAAAATGCTGATGCCGGGGCAGAAACAGCAAAAAAGGCACCTGCGGGTGCCTTTTTTGTGAGATGCGGGAATGAGTTCCGCTTTTTGATCCGGAAGTATTTCCCCTTTTTAAATTCGGAAACAATTTCCTCATTTTTAATCCGCAAGCAGCCGAATTGTGCCGGCGGTTTTTCTTTATCGGCCGCAAGTCTGCCGCTGCCAGAAGGCAATTTCGTCGTTGATGTTTTTGCGGGCGTTTTCTTCGAAAAGCCGGCGGAACAACGGCAGCGCGAATATGTGTTCCCGCGCAAGCAGCTTTTGCAGGAACGCGATGCGCATGACGGCGATTTCTTCTAACGGGAAGGAAATGTATTCCTGTCTTAAATTGGCGACATATTGCCAGTAAAGGAAGGAATCGTCTCCCAGAATTGCCAGATCGAGGTCGCGGATCAGTTTTTCTTCCGTGCTTTGCGGCGTGTTTGGAGCATTTTCATGGTCAGTTGCGGCAACGATTTTTTTAACCGTTTTCAACCGGTTGAGTTGACCGAAAAACTCGTCGACTTTTTGGGCTGAGCGGGCAACGTCGTCCGCGGTGCCTTCATTAACCAGATCATGGGCGAAAACGGCTAAAATCAGATGGTGTCTGTCAAAATCCGTCTTTTCCCGCTTTTCATACACTTCCAGCAGGTCCAACATATAAGCCAGATGAGCCATAGTGTGGTAACAGCGTCGCGGATCGTTGTATAATTGCGCCAGTTTGTAATACCGGCTGTTGCTTTGGTCGCTGTACCATACTTTTTCTCTCAGCCAGACGCTTTGCAGGTAGAAGGTCGCCAACGCGTCCATGACTGAAGGCATAACTCCGCGGGCGGCCAAAACAAACAAATTGTTGCGGCAAAGCCGTTTTACTTGCAAAGCGGACATGTAAAGAAATGTTTCTTCGCATATGTCTGCCGGAACGGTAAACAGTTGCGGGGAATGTCCACAGTATCTGCCGATCTGTTCGAGGAAATACGAATTTTCCGGAGACGGAGCGTAGTTTTCCGAAGGGTCCGCAATAAATACGTCAGCCCCTGCGGCAGCAGCCGCTTTGAAGGGATCACCGCTGAACGTGACGACTTCGATGCAGTCTGTCCAGTTTTCCGGCAACGGGCGTCGGTCTGCTTCGTTTCGGAAAAGGTCGCAATTCGGCATTTCCCGGAACAGTTGTCCGATGCGGACGAAATCGCTTAACGACGATTTTACCAGTTGCACTCTCCGCTCGGCGGAAAATGTCATTTCCTTTTCTGGCGCGGCGTCGACGGCAATGATAATACGCTTTAAAGACGCGGCGGCAGCCTTAACGATTGTCAGATGTCTGACGGTGAAAGGATCGAAAGATCCGGCGTAAAAACCTGTTTTTTCCATACGATATTGTTTTATAATTTGACATAAAAATTAATTTTATGCATGACAGATAACACGGTATCGGGAAAAAATCAAGCGGAAGAAAAGGCATCCCGGTCACGGGGGATCAGGCGCGGCGGCCGGCGGCAAGAGCGGAGAAGGGCAGACGATGAGGACAGGGAAGGGGAAGGCGGACGGCCGGATGAAGCGGGAAAGGGCGGCCGGCGGCAAGAGCGGAGAAAGTTAACGACAGGGGCGGCCGTTATGTGTGCAGGCGCGGAAGGCAAAAGCCGGCAGCTTAACCGCGGATGGCGCGGCGGCCGGCGGCAGAAGCTTAGTCGCCGTATCCGCGGGCGGCGGGTCGGACGGCCGTATCCTGACCGGCCGTGGTTTGCAAAAGCTGCCGGCAGTATTTTTGCAGATTTTGTCTGGCCGGAGCCGGCGTATTTTGATCCGAAGAAGCGAACGAATCGGCAGTCAAACCGGAAAATTGCAGGTCATCCGGCAGACGGGAGATATCGGGATGCAGTTCTCGATAGATTAATTGCATGGTACGCATATCAGATAAAATATTGCGTTTTAAATTTGAGTTGCTTTGGCTGATTTGTTCCAACATATCGCCGATGGCTTCAAGTTTGCCGTCTTCAGGGTCGTTTTTGTCTGCACGTTCCAATTTGCGCTTATACAGTTTTTCTGCGCTTTCCAAAATTCCTTTAGTATTTGAATAGGGAGTGCCGATGATTTCTGCCGACAGGCGAAGATCCGGGTTGTCGGTCGTTATATAACCGATGTTGGCTTCCAAATTGCCTATATTTTCCAGCACCGCCTCTGTTCCTGTGCGAATCGTTCCGTTATCCTCTGTTTGCGGCAGACATCGGTTGATGTCAAACGGTTGCGGTTGATAGTCCGGAAAGTAGCGTTCGGCGACTTTTTCGGCAAATGTTAAGGCGTAGACGGTGCGGGTGATGCCGGATTGAAAAAGGGTTCGGTCGAAAGGCATGCCCTCTTTGGCGTCATTTTTCAGATTTTCCATGATGTTTCGGCAGGCATCGGTGCGGAATTTTAGTTCTTCGCGCATTTTTTCGTCCGGCGTTACTTTTATTCGGGCGGCACAGAACTTCTGCGCCCGCGAAAATTCTTCGGCAGCCAGCAGTTCGAGCGGCGTATCGTCGGTGATGTTGTCGCGGGAAACAGTGTCCAGCCCGAGCACGACTTTGGCGGCCAGCGGATTTTTTCTGATTTTTTCAATGTCGCGGAGTTCTGCCTCGATACATTTGATGATTTCTTTTTCGGCAATCAGGTAGGATACGTCTTTGCCGCCAACGATCGAATAACCGCTTCCTTGCAGCTGTTTGCAGCTTTCTTTGAATTTGTTTTCCGCTTCTTGCAGTTTTTCCCGTGAGCAGGGGGGCGGTGTGGCTGAGCGGTCATATAAGATGCCGTCAGCCATATTCCGGTAGTGATCCGACAGTATATGCATATGCCGGCAGGCTTTTGCCGCTTCGTCGAATTTGTGATAGCCGGGGCGTCCGGGCAGGCGCAGCCGCGCGCAGAGTTTGATGCGGTTGAGAACGGCGCTTTCCTGATTGAGCTGAGCGTTGCCATAGGCGGAGAACATTTTATATATTGCTCCCAGCAGTTTGTCTTTTTGGTCAAGAGAAGCGGAAACGCCGGCTTCGGCAACGCGGGCCAGACTCTCTTTTTCGAATTCTGATGCCGGATAATAACGGCGGGTTTCGTTAACGGCTCTGGTGCGGGGAATGCTGTGTTCGGGATGAGCGGCCATCAGAGAGGCGGAAAAAACGTATATGTCGGAACAGCAGAAGTTGTTGCTTTTGTCGGTGTCATGCGCCAGTTCGTGGAGAAGAAGAGACGTCATAAACATGGGCGCGGTCTGCGAGAGCAGGCAGATGTAGTCGTCGGAAGAATATGCGCTGTATTTGACGCCGGCAAGGGAATTCCCCGAAGCGGTGGGATCGATCCGGTTCTCAACGGAGAAAAAATGTCCGTTTTCGTTGAAGTTTTTGAAAGAAGCCGAAACGACCGGGTCGTTGTCGTGCAGATCCTGATAGGAACGGTCGAAGAAATACAGGAAATGAAAATAATGATCGTTAAACCACAGGTCGGGAAAATGCATTTGCCGGAAAGCTTCTTTGGCCAAATCGTATCGGCCGGGGCGGTAAGGGATTGCCGGCAGATCTTCGGTACGGCAGCAAAGCGGCTGATCGGGCTGCTGGTCTTCGGGGATTTTGGTTAAGCGAAACCGGGGATAAGTTTCCTGCCAGGAACGAAATTCGGCGGCGTTTTTTTCTTCCGGGCTGCCGACGTATCCTTTGATTTCTACTGCGCTGACGCCTTTCGGAGCGATGCCGAGACGGGCGGTCGGCATTTTTTCGTGGGGGTTTTTCAACGGCAGGCTGTTTTGATATTCGTCACGCAGCAGATAATAAAATTCTGCCCGTCTGCGGTCTTTTTTTGAGCGCAGGTCGGGAGGAAAAACGCCGCGTTTTAATTTTTGCTGCTGAAAGACGATTTCGTCGATGTCGGAGCATTCCATTTGTTCAAATTTTGCCTGCTTCTGTTCCCGGGGAGACAAAAAACGGATGAAATGGTGGAAGTCTTTGGGAGTGCCGTTGATACGATGGCTGAGGAGGAAACGGCGTTTCAGGGCGTTGTTTTCTTCCGTGTTTTCGGAAAAGTAAGCCGAAAGTATTTTTTTCAGCATGCCGGTGTTGCCGTCGTCGGCCAGGTTGGCCATGACATCGTAACCGAATTCGCGGCAATTTTCGGTTTTGGCAACCAGCGTTTCGGCATCGGGAAAAATCTGTTGCAGCAGGTCGATTCTTCCGTTTTTGACAATATGGTAAACGCGCCTTTCTTCATTTCCCCTCGTCATTAAATATTCTTTGATGTTTATCATTGCTGCCGCTCCGTGTCCGGTACATTGTTTTTCTATCGTACTTTATTGGACAAAAAAAGTCAATTGCCCGGCTGCAAAATGGATTGTTGCCATTTGCGGCGAATGTTTATATATTGATGACAGTTTTAAACAGGAGATTTTGGAATCATGACTAAAAAATTGTTCGGCACCGACGGGGTGCGCGGGGTGGCCAACGTTTATCCGATGACTGCCGAATTTGCGGTAAAACTGGGAATGGCCTGCGGGCAGGAAATCTGCCGCAACAAGCGGCGGGCAGCGATCGGGCGAGATACCCGCATTTCCGGTGAAATGCTTGAAGCCGGGCTGACGGCCGGACTGACGGCGGCCGGGATCGATGTGGTTAAGCTCGGTGTACTGCCGACGCCGGCAGTGACTTCGGTAACCCCCGAACTTGGCGTGGACATGTCGTTTATGATTACGGCTTCGCACAATCCGTATCAGGACAACGGCATCAAACTGATCACCGCGGAAGGCGACAAATTTTCCGACGAGGTGACTTCGCGGCTGGAAGAACTGATTGCCGAAGACAGGTTTGAGTTGGACGGCGGCCGGCTGGGTACCGTCAGCGAAAACAAGGAAGCGGTTGTGCTTTATCTGGAAAAAGCCAAAAGCTTTATCGAATCGGATCGTCCGCTGAAAGGGCTGCGGGTGGTGCTTGACTGTGCCAACGGCGTGTTTGCCGACATTATGCCGCAGGTGTTTAAAGACCTCGGCGCCGGCGTGATTACACTAGGCAATTGTCCGGACGGCTGCAACATCAACAAAGACTGCGGATCGCAGCACCCGGAAAAAATGTTTGAGACCGTGCGCGATGCCCATGCCCATTTGGGAATCGCGGTGGACGGCGACGGCGACCGCATTATCGTCTGCAACGAAAAAGGCGAGAAAGTCGCCAGCGAACAGCTGATTGCCTTTTTGGCGGAAACTCTGAAAGCGGAAGGCAAATACAACGGCAACGCGGTGGTTTCGACGGTGCTTTCCAACACCGCTCTGGAGCGTTACGTTCGTTCGCTCGGCATGGAATATTACAGCACCAAAGTCGGCGAACGGGCGGTAATTGCCAAAATGCGGGAAGTCGGCTGCAGCGTCGGCGGCGAAGAGTCCGGTCATGTGGTGGTTGCCGATTACGGCAAAACCGGCGACGGTATGGTGGCCGGGCTTTTGCTCAGTTTGGGGCTGTTGAAGAGCGGCAGGAAAATGAGCGAAATTTTTCCGCGTTTCGCCTTTGATCCGTTTGTTTTCGTCAACCCGCGGGTGGCCAGCCGCGAAGTGGTCCGGCAGGCGGTCGGGGATGAAAGGGTAAAGGCGGCGGTAAAGGCGGCGGAAGAAAAAATCGCCGGCCGCGGGCGGGTGGTTTTGCATCCGTCGGGAACCGAACCGCTGATCCGGGTCTGGGTTTCCGGCAGCGATGAGGCGCTGGTGCGGGAACTGAGCGACTCTATTGTCAACGAGATCAAACGTTTTCAGTAGGGGAGGCGAAAAACATTGCTGAACGGATTGAAGGCCCTGTTTACCAGCGGCATCATTTTCCGGCCGATGGTGTTTTCGGGCATCATCGCGTTTCTGGACATGGAAGAAGCTTTTCCGTTGTTTTCGGATCTGAGCTTTTATTTGCTGTCGGCTGCCTGGTCTGGTCTTTACACTTTGTTTTTCAATCAAATATATAAAGAACACGGGCGCGGGCTGGATTATCCGGCAATGGGTGGAAGGTTCGTCGGCAACCTGCTGCAGCTGATGTTTTCGGGGCTGTTGGCCTTTATCTTTTTTGAAACGCTGATTTTTTAAGGAAGAGTAGATTTGATCGATATCAGGCGCGGACTGGAAATATTGAAGAAAAACATCCGCATCGCTCCCGAAAAGCCCGGTGTTTACCGGATGCTGGGCGAGGGCGGAAAGGTGCTTTACGTCGGCAAGGCGAAAAACATCAAAAAGCGGATTGTGGCCTATTCGCATATCGAAAAGCTGCCGGTCCGGCTGCAGCGGATGGTGTCGGAAATCGAACGGATGGAGTTTATCGTCGTCGAAAACGAGGCGCGGGCGCTGCTGCTGGAAAACGAGCTGATCAAAAAACTGGCGCCGCATTACAACATTCTGCTCAAGGATGACAAGAGCTTCCCCTATCTTTCGCTGGACGTGAAGGCCGAATATCCGGTGCTTTGTAAATACCGCGGCGAAAAAAAGGACGGTTACAAATATTTCGGCCCCTTTGCCAACGCCGGCGCGGTCAACAACGTGCTGGACCTTTTGCAGAAGGCGTTTTTGCTGCGTTCGTGTTCGGACAGCGTGTTTTCTCACCGCGACCGCCCCTGTCTGATGTATCAGATCAAACGCTGTTCGGCGCCGTGCGTCGGCAAAGTTTCCAAAGAGGAATACCGGCAGCTGGTCAATGAGGCCGTGGCCTTTATCGAAAACAAAAGCAGCCGGCTGCGCGACGAAATGACGGCGAAAATGCAGGAAGCAAGCGAACGGCAGGATTTTGAGGAAGCGATGACGTACCGTGACCGGATCCGCGCCTTAACCAGCGTGCAGCAGGGCACCAACGTCGAATACGGTTCAATCAGATCGGCGGATTTCGTTGCTTTGTATCGTCAGAGCGGCCGGGTTTCCATTCAGGTCTTTTTCATCCGTTCGGGGCAGAACTGCGGCAATCTGCCGTTTTTCCCCGCGCAGGCGGAAGAAGCCGAAGACGGCGAGATTATGGAGGCTTTCTTAAGCAGTTTTTACGCTTCGCACGTGCCGCCGGAAGAGATTGTGCTCGCCGATGAGATAGAGGGGCGGGAATTTTTAAGCGAAGCCATCGGCGCAAGGATCAATGTTTATCAACGCGGCGACAAAGCCAAAATTGCCGCCAATGTCAGGAACAATGCCAAAGAATCGTTGGAACGCAAAATGGCGCTGGAAAATTCCGTCCGCAGCAATCTGCTTGAAATGCAGCAGGCGTTCGGACTGCCGAAAATGCCGGAACGGATCGAGGTTTACGACAACTCGCACATCCAAGGCAGCTATGCGGTGGGGGCGATGATCGTGGCCACTCCGGAAGGTTTCGACAAGAAGTCTTACCGCACTTTCAACATCAAGGATCCGGCCATTACCAACGACGATTTTGCAATGATGAAAGAAGTGCTGACCCGTCGGTTTAAGCGGATGACGCCGGAAAACCGTCCGGACGTGATTTTGCTCGACGGCGGCCTCGGCCAGCTGCATGCGGTGCTTGAATGCCTGAAAGATTTCGATCTTTCGGGGATTGCGGTGATCGCCATTTCCAAAGGGCCGGAACGCAATGCCGGCAAGGAGTTCTACCATCAGGCGGGCAAGGAGAGTTTTGCCCTGCCGTTTGCTTCGCCGCTGGCCTTTTACATGCAGAACATCCGCGACGAGGCGCACCGCTTCGCCATCGGCACCCACCGCAAAAAACGCGGCAAATCGATAACCCGGTCGAAGCTTGACGCCATCGAGGGAATCGGCGCCGGCCGCAAGAAGGCGCTGCTCAATTATTTCGGTTCGGCCGAGGCGGTGGCGCAGGCAAGCCTCAAAGATATTGAAAACGTAACGGGAATCAGCAAAAAAACGGCGGAAAAAGTGTTTAAATACTTCCATAAATGAAATTTATGCAATATTATCTTGGCAAATGGATTTTTAATTTTGTTTTTTTGATAGGTGTTGCAGTGTTAAATCTTCCCAATGTTCTGACGATTTCCCGGATTGTCGTGATCCCGGTCATTTTCCTTTCGATTTATATTCATTCCGTCCTGTGGTCGATTTTGGCCGGCGCGTTGTTCGTAACGGCTTCGATTACCGATTATCTTGACGGTTATTTTGCCCGTTCCCGCAATCAGAATTCGGTGCTCGGACGGCTGCTTGATCCGATTGCCGACAAACTGCTGGTGGTGTCGGCGCTGGTGATTGTGGTTGCCAACCAGTTGGTGACGCCGCTGACCTACATTCCGGTCATCATCATCATGTGCCGGGAAGTTCTGGTTTCCGGTCTGCGCGAGTTTCTGGCCGAGTTCCACGTCGGCATGCCGGTAACCCGTCTGGCCAAATGGAAAACCGGTTTTCAGATGACGGCGATCGCCATGATTTTGCTGCAAAACCTGCCGCTGATCGGCAATCCCGTCGGTGTGCTTGGCGAATGGCTGCTGTGGGTGGCCGGCATTCTGACTTTCATTACCGGTTATCAGTATTTCGAAAAATGTCTGGATTATATTTATACGGTTGAAAACAACAAGAAGAATCCGGTCAAACAGGTGGAACAGGAAGTTAAGAAAATTGCCGTCAAGGTTAAGAACAGCGTGGAAAAGGCGGTGGTGAAGAAAGCGGCGGCGAAGCGCGGGCGCAAGGCCAAGACGGCCGATGCCGAAACCCCGGCGCCGAAAAAGACGGCTGCCAAAGCGGCGGTGAAAAACAGCCGCCGACGGAAAAAAGCGGCGGCCAAAACGGGGGTGAAGGAAATTAAGCCGGCGGCAACACAGACGACGGCGGAAGCGTCCCCGGCGGCAGCGGCGGATCGGCCGGCGGCACCTGAGAAAACGGAAAACTGACGTTGGCCGGGACCGCGATGGAAATGCACAAGGCGCATATTCTGGTGGTGGACGACGACGCCGAGATCGCCGGCGCCATTGCCATCACCCTGGAGCGGGAAGGCTACCGCTGCCTCAAGGCTGCCGAC
>OLWP01000452.1_pt1 | contig 16921 bp, 8 predicted proteins | sample 1673741 | NCBI WGS metagenome assembly OLWP01 (sample SAMEA103958125, study PRJEB25191) | human gut metagenome
ATCATTTGTATCTTGATAACAGTAACTAACTGATTATCAATATACTTTATATTTGAGTGGTAATGTAACGGTAAAACGGCTGCCTCTTCCTACTTCCGATACAACAGAAATACTCCCTTGCAGATGTTCTACAATCGTTTTGCAGATAGAGAGTCCCAACCCCGTACCCTGCTTGAAAGTATTGACTTTATAAAAACGGTCGAATATTTCTTTCTGGCATTCTTGGGGAATACCTTCCCCCGTGTCCTCCACAAACAGACAAACTGAATCGTCATTTTCCGGATTAACCATAAAACCGAAATGAATATATCCTTCTTCTGTAAATTTCCGGGCATTATTTATGAAATTGCATATTACTTGTTTCAAGCGTGTAGCGTCAGTAGTTATGTAAATATCATCATCCGGCAAGATTGCTTTTATTTCGATTTCCGGCACATTTTTCACGACCTGCTCTTTCTCTATATCCTTCATTATGGATTTGAGGGAATAATTGGAATAAGTAAACTTGATAGTGTTTGATTCAATCTTGGACAAATCAAGTATATCGTCAATCAATCGTACTAAATGTTCGCTATTGATGCTGATTAGTCGCACGAAATCGGCACGTTCCTCTTCACTTAACTCATCATAAGTAGAACCTATAACATCAGAAAAGCCGACTATTGCATTCAGCGGCGTACGGATTTCATGACTCATATTGGCTAAAAATGCCATTTTAAGACGATCGCTTTCTTCTGCTTTTTTACGTGCCTCGATTAAGGTGTTTTCTATGTCTTTATATTCCTGAATACTCAAGCAGATTCCCACTAACCGATAGGGATGACCGGATATGTTTGCAATATAAGTTGACTGCCCTTCAAACCATTCCCAAGTACCATCCCCCCGGCGCAAACGGAATGGAACTGTTTTGTCAAAAGTTGTATTACCACTAAGTTGTACAACAAAGGCGTCAGCCATAGTTTGCCGATCGTCCGGATGAATCATATTCACATATTCCTCCATTGTCAAAGTATTATTCTCTCCGGCTGGAATACCTAAATGTTCAAAATAACGATCGTCAAGAGTAAATTCACTACGGCTTATATCATAATACCATGGATAGATTCTGGTTCTTTGCAAAGCAGTATTCAGAATATATTCCTGTGTAAGTTCTACTGTAATATTGCGGAAAAAGAATAAGATATTTTTTTCGCCCTCTTCATTTTCCATTGTAGCAAATTCTCCTCTTATCGGGAATTGTGTATAGTCAACTTGTTCCTGCATAAATGTATGTTCAGGCAGCGAGTATACTTTTTTGCCCTGACGGATTTCTTCCAAAATGGTCGAGAGTATATCTTCTTTCTTATTTAACAGCTTGAATATTTTGTTGGTCGGAAGAGGCATCATCGCATTGACTGACGAATGTACATGAAGTTCCGTAAAAGCTTGCTGATTCAGTTGTATGACTTCTCTATTTATATCCAATATGATAACTCCGTCAGGTAGGATATTCAGCAAATCATCATTGTAGAGTGTTTGTCCGTTCGCTTCCATATTTTGTTATTTTTCGTTCAATGTACAAGATAATAATTAAATTCATAACAAAGAAAGCCATTTTACTGAAGAAAACATTATTTCAACAAACCTTTTGTACCTGTTTATACAGCTATTTTAAATTGCAACACATTGAATGTTAATACGATATTCCTTTTTTAAGATTCGATACTCATTTATTAAGCCTCACTCTGTTTATTTGCCAGTCATTTTTTTCTGTTCCTTCAGTGAAATTGAATGATTGCACAGAAGAAGATAACGGTTCGAATGTGAGTGAAAATTCTGCTTCGCCGCTTTCAGGCAAATAAAAGTGCTCACCGGGTTTAATCCCATCTGCTTTCTTTAAGGTATACATTTCACCTTTCTCATCTACCAATCTACAATTCGGGCTGACTCGTATCCAGTATTTGGGAATATAATAAGCGTTGAAATGTACGATGGTAGCGGTGTCTGTCAGTACCACTTGCTTGACTTCAAGAATATCAGTATTGGTTGATTCCGACACTGGATAGTTAACGACTTTTGTATTTCCTTGCCATGTAATACTCATTTCATGTTTGACAGCATCCAGATACCTGCGCATTTTTAGTTTCAAACTACCTTTGCCATAACCCGACCACATTTTCATGATTTTGCCTTCGGGAGAGATAAGGACATAATTGGGAATACCTCGAACTCCATATTTAGCGTATAATCCGGCTGTTTGTTTTAAGTCACTTAAATTCTGCCAGGTCATTTCATGTTTTGCCGAAGCTGCCTTCCACCTGCTTTTCGTATCGGAGCTTAGACTAATGATAGTAAGACGCTCTTTATATTGTTCTTGAATCTCTTTCATCTCTGGTAAAGCCATAATGCAAGGACCGCAACCGCTACTCCAGAAATCAAGCAATATATATTTTCCATTGAAATCAGTCAGATGATGAATCTTTCCATCCAAATCGAAAAGTTCGGTATCTGCCATTTTATCTCCCTCTTTCACAACTGTAGGCGGGAAAAGATTAACTGTAATTTCCTGTCCTGTTATAGAAGTTTTTTGTGCTTCATTCATTCTATTATACAAAGCCAGTGTTTCATCTTTATAAGAGAAATTTGGATTGTACTTCACCGACATGCTCAATTTATATAGCCTGTCCATCCAAATGTTTGATACAGGAAGTTCCTGCATCAGTTTCATTTCACGTTTGCTGATTAAAGCTGAAATACTGTCTTCTTTCGCACGTAGAGCCTTCCGTTCGGCTTCCGGGGCAGAACGCAGGCTTCTTGCTTTGATAGACAAACGTTGATACTCATCCCATAAATCGTGTGAATCTTCAATAAACCTATTATATTCTATTTGTTCCTTTACAGGGCTGTCTACTGTCCACGTATGTATCAAGGTATTCGTTCCGGTTACTTTGATTCTTGCATTAGGAGTCGCATAAATCTCCAGCGACATGGAAGGAAAATTATCATTACGGGTACACATTAGAGATAATTTGTCTAAACCATCTTCTCCGGCATTTCGTTTGAAGAAGAAAGTACCGTTTTGTATGGTATCCATGGCTACTGTACTTCCTACATTTCCGTCAAGTAGAAAAAGAGAAACAAGAGTTCCATCCTTTACACCTTCCACTTTACCTTCAATCGTATACTCGTGCTGTGCTTGTGAAACGAGACTGCCAAATAAAAAGAGGCTGCTAAATAGTCGTTTTTTCATCATCATAATATTAGAAGTAATTATACGCCACAAGGTAAAGCTTTTCTTTATAGAGTGTTACTCCTTTTATTGTTCTTTAATATTTCTGTAAAAGAAAGGGGTACAAAATGCCCTTTCGTTCGTCTACTTGATATGAAGAAAAAAGAACGAATGAAAATATATACTTTACTGCTTGGCGCATTGTTTGTAAGTCCTACACAGGCACAAACAATGCATGATTGGGAGAATCATCATGTTCTCCAGATCAACCGTGAACCGGCAAGAGCTGCTTTTACCCCTTTCTCTGTACAGAAAGGAGACGGCTCAATCTCTTTAGACGGAACCTGGAAATTCCGTTGGACTCCCGTTCCCAATGAAAGAGTCGTGAACTTCTATCAGATAAATTTTGATGATAAAGATTGGACGGATTTTCCTGTTCCCGCCAACTGGGAAGTGAACGGATATGGCACGCCTATCTATGTTTCAGCAGGCTATCCGTTTAAAATAGATCCTCCACGGGTGATGGGAGAACCGAAAACTGACTATACCACGTATAAAGAACGGAACCCGGTAGGGCAATATCGCCGCACCTTTGTTTTGCCGACCGGATGGGAAGCGGATGGACAGACTTTTCTACGCTTTGAAGGTGTAATGAGTGCGTTTTATGTTTGGATCAACGGCGAACGGGTAGGGTATAGCCAAGGCAGTATGGAACCGAGCGAATTTAATGTCACGAAGTATCTGAAATCCGGAGAAAATCAGATTTCACTGGAAGTCTACCGATATAGTGACGGTTCTTATCTGGAAGATCAGGATTTCTGGCGTTTTGGTGGTATTCATCGTAGTATTCATCTGATACATACACCGGATATTCATGTCCGTGATTATGCGGTACGCACTCTTCCCGCATCTGTGGGTGATTATAAAGACTTTATTTTGCAGATTGATCCGCAATTCAGTGTATATCGAGGGATGACCGGAAAAGGGTATGTCTTACAGGGAGTATTAAAGGATGCTTCAGGCAAAGAAGTTGCCACATTGAAAGGCGATGTGGAAGATATTCTTGATTTGGAGCATAAAGCAAGCCGGATGAATGAATGGTATCCGCAGCGTGGCCCGCGTAAGATGGGACGCTTGTCAGCTATTATAAAATCACCGGAAAGATGGACGGCAGAAACGCCCTATCTCTATAAATTACACTTAACTCTCCAAAATGAAGAAAGAAGAGTCGTAGAACAGATAGAACAGGCCGTGGGCTTCCGCTCTGTAGAAATCAAAAAAGGACAACTGTTAGTGAATGGTAATCCGGTTCGTTTTCGTGGAGTGAACCGTCACGAACATGATCCACGGACGGCACGTGTCATGAGCGAAGAACGGATGCTTCAGGATATTCTTTTAATGAAACAGGCGAATATAAATGCCGTACGCACCAGCCATTACCCCAATGTCAGTCGTTGGTACGAGCTATGCGACAGCTTGGGATTGTACGTGATGGACGAAGCGGATATAGAAGAACACGGATTGCGTGGAACACTCGCAAGTACCTCCGACTGGCATGCGGCATTTATGGACCGTGCGGTCCGTATGGCGGAACGTGATAAGAATTATCCATGTATTGTAATGTGGAGCATGGGAAACGAAAGCGGTTACGGACCGAACTTCGCTGCTATTTCGGCATGGCTGCATGATTTCGATCCCACTCGCCCTGTACACTATGAGGGGGCACAGGGAGTGGACGGAAATCCTGACCCGAAGACGGTAGATGTTATCAGCCGCTTTTATACCCGGGTGAAACAGGAATATTTAAATCCCGGTATTGCAGAAGGAGAGGATAAAGAACGCGCTGAAAATGCACGTTGGGAACGGTTGCTGGAGATTGCGGAGCGTACCAATGACGACCGTCCGGTGATGACGAGTGAATATGCACATTCCATGGGGAATGCATTAGGAAATTTCAAGGAATATTGGGATGAGATATATAGTAATCCCCGTATGCTGGGTGGTTTTATATGGGATTGGGTAGATCAGGGAATCTACAAGACATTACCCGATGGCCGTACCATGGTGGCTTACGGCGGTGACTTTGGCGATAAGCCGAATTTAAAAGCTTTCTGCTTTAATGGATTGCTGATGAGTGACCGTGAAACTACACCTAAATATTGGGAGGTAAAGAAGGTATATGCACCGGTTGAGTTGAGAGTTGAGAATGGAGAGTTGAGAGTAACCAACCGGAATCATCATATTGATTTATCACTTTATCGTTGCCTGTGGACATTATCAGTGGATGGTAAGGAGAAAGAACGGGGAGAAATAACATTGCCGGAAATAACCCCAGGCGAAAGTAAAACAATTGATTTGCCGGCTTTCCGATCATTAAAAGGCGCTTATTCTTTAAGTAATAAAAGTGAGGAAATTAGTAAGACAAATAAAAAAACGGAGAAAACTCTTTCCGATTGCCAACTGAAAGTAAGCATTGTTTTGAAATCGGATGCTCTTTGGGCAAAGGCAGGACATGAAGTGGCCTGGGAACAATTCTGTTTGCAAAAAGGAGATTTAGCCTCTACCGATCTGATTAATAAAGGAATGCTTCAAGTGGAAGAGGATGATAAATCTTTATTGATTAGCGGACGCGGTTTTTCTGTTCAGTGGGAAAAGAAAGTGAACGGAAGTATGACCTCCCTTATATATAAGAACAAAGAAATGCTGGCTCACTCCAATGATTTTCCGGTTCAGCCTGTCACTCAAGTTTTCCGTGCTCCGACAGATAATGACAAGAGCTTCGGAAACTGGTTGGCTAAAGACTGGAAATTGCATGGAATGGATCATCCGCAGATAAATCTAGAATCTTTCCACCATGAAAAACGTGCAGACGGGGCGGCCATTGTCCGGATTCAAACTAGTAATTTATATAAAGAAGGAAAAGTGGTGACTACTTCTGTCTATACAGTCTTTTCAGATGGAACGATTGATCTGAAAACAACTTTCTTGCCACAAGGAGTTCTTCCTGAAATTCCCCGTTTAGGTATCGCATTCTGTCTGGCGCCTGCTTATGATACATTTACCTGGTATGGCAGAGGGGCACAGGATAACTATCCTGACCGCAAAACATCTGCTATGATAGGGCTTTGGAAAGGAAGCGTTGCAGAACAGTACGTACATTATCCACGTCCGCAGGATAGTGGGAACAAAGAGGAAGTGCATTATCTGACCCTGACCGACAAACAGAATAAAGGTATTCGTGTTGACGCGGTAGAAAACGTATTTTCTGCATCTGCCCTGCATTACACCGTACAGGACATCTATGAAGAAACTCACGATTGTAATTTAAAACCACGTGCGGAAATCATTCTTAGTATGGATGCTGCCGTACTTGGATTAGGAAACAGTAGTTGCGGACCGGGTGTATTGAAGAAATATGCCATAGAGAAAAAAGAACATACGCTGCATATCCGCATCAGTAGTAAACAATGATAGCAATAATAACTAACACTATTATAAAAGTAACAATGAAAAAAGTAACCACTTTATTATCGACCTTGGCGTTGGCAACTACCCTGGCTGCTCAAAACCTTCCACAAACGGAAAGGCAATATCTTTCCGGTCACGGATGCGACGATATGGTTGAATGGGACTTCTTTTGTACCGACGGGCGCAATTCCGGCAAATGGACGAAAATCGGTGTACCTTCCTGTTGGGAGCTGCAAGGATTCGGCACCTATCAGTATGGAATCACTTTCTATGGTAAACCATTCCCTGAAGGCGTTGCCAATGAAAAAGGTATGTATAAGTACGAGTTTGAAGTTCCGGAAAAGTTTCGCGGCAAACAGGTCAATCTTGTATTCGAAGCTTCAATGACAGATACGGAAGTAAAAGTGAACGGACGCAAAGTGGGTTCCAAACATCAGGGAGCCTTCTATCGTTTTTCATACAACGTCACGGATTTCCTGAAATATGGCAAAAAGAATTTACTGGAAGTCACTGTTGCCAAAGAGAGTGAAAATGCTAGTGTGAACCTTGCCGAACGTCGTGCTGATTATTGGAATTTTGGCGGTATCTTCCGTCCGGTGTTCCTGGAGGTGAAACCAGCCGTAAACCTACGGCACATTGCCATTGACGCAAAGATGGATGGAACTTTCCGTGCCAACTGCTACACAAATATCTCTAATGACGGAATGAGCATCCGTACACAGATTTTAGATAAAAAAGGGAAAAAGATAACGGAAACCACCGTACCCGTAAAAGCTGGAGGTGACTGGACTTCCCTGCAACTGAATGTATCTAACCCCGCATTATGGACAGCGGAAACTCCGAATCTTTATAAAGCGCAATTCTCTCTATTGGATAAGGCCGGTAAGGTTTTGCATAGTGAAACGGAAAATTTTGGTTTCCGCACGATTGAAGTACGTGAAAGCGACGGACTTTATATAAACGGAGTGCGTATCAATGTACGTGGTGTCAATCGTCATAGCTTCCGTCCTGAAAGTGGCCGTACATTAAGTAAAGCGAAGAATATCGAAGACGTTCTTTTGATGAAAAGCATGAATATGAATTCTGTCCGTTTGAGCCATTATCCGGCAGACCCGGAATTTTTGGAAGCTTGTGATTCTCTCGGACTTTATGTGATGGACGAATTGGGAGGATGGCATGGTAAGTATGATACCCCCACCGGAGTACGTCTGATTGAAGGCATGATAGAACGTGACGTGAATCATCCGTCTATTATTTGGTGGAGTAATGGTAATGAAAAAGGATGGAATACCGAACTGGATGGAGAGTTTCATAAATACGATCCGCAGAAACGTCCGGTTATTCACCCGCAAGGTAACTTCTCCGGTTTTGAAACCATGCATTACCGCTCTTACGGAGAAAGCCAGAACTACATGCGCTTACCGGAAATCTTTATGCCTACGGAATTCTTGCATGGTTTGTACGATGGCGGTCATGGTGCCGGATTATATGATTATTGGGAAATGATGCGCAAGCATCCCCGTTGTATCGGTGGCTTCCTTTGGGTATTGGCAGACGAAGGTGTGAAGCGTGTAGATATGGACGGATTCATTGATAACCAAGGAAACTTTGGAGCAGACGGTATTGTAGGACCACATCACGAAAAGGAGGGTAGCTACTACACTATCAAGCAGTTATGGAGTCCGGTGCAAATCATGAATACTTCTATCGACAAGCAATTTGATGGCAAATTCTCCGTAGAAAACCGTTACGATTATCTGAATCTGAATACTTGCCGTTTCCTTTGGAAGCAAGTAAAATTCCCGCTGGCAGCAGATGCTTCCAATGCCGCTGTTCAAGTACTGAAAGAAGGAGAGGTGCAGGGTAGTGATGTGGCTGCTCATTCGGCAGGTGTCTTAGATATAAGAACAAATATCCTCGCTGATACAGATGCTCTTTACCTGACAGCTATTGATAAATACGGTCATGAACTTTGGCGCTGGACTTTCCCGGTTGAGAAACTGAATCAGCAATCTGAACCGATCTCCTTCTTATCAATCCGCCCTACTTATACGGAGACAGAAAATGATCTTATCGTGAAAGCGAATAAGCGTACGTTCATCTTTTCAAAGAAAGACGGACAACTAAAAGGAGTATCTGTAGATAATCGTAAGATTAGTTTCGCCAATGGCCCCCGTTTTATTGGAGCCCGTCGCGCAGACCGCTCATTGGATCAGTTCTATAACCATGATGATGAGAAAGCAAAAGAAAAAGACCGTACATACAGCGAATTCCCTGATGCTGCCGTATTTACGAAACTGGACGTAAAACAAGATGGAGGTGATCTGATTGTTACCGCCAATTATAAACTGGGTAATTTGGATAAAGCTCAATGGACAATCAACCCGAGTGGGGATTTGGCTTTGGATTACACCTACAATTTCTCCGGTGTCGTAGACTTGATGGGTATTCGTTTCGACTATCCTGAAGATCAGGTAATCAGCAAACGCTGGCTGGGTGCCGGACCTTACCGTGTATGGCAAAACCGTATTCACGGTACACAATACGATATATGGGAAAACGACTATAACGATCCTATTCCGGGTGAGACTTTCACATATCCCGAATTCAAAGGATACTTTGGTAATGTTTCCTGGATGAATATCCAAACGAAAGAAGGCACTATCAGTCTAACAAACGAAACTCCCGACACGTATATAGGAGTATATCAGCCTCGTGATGGCCGCGACCGTTTGCTTTATACTCTCCCCGAAAGCGGAATCTCTGTCCTGAACGTGATTCCTCCGGTACGTAATAAAGTAAACTCCACCGATTTGTGTGGTCCCTCTTCACAACCCAAATGGGTAAATGGGCCACAAACCGGACGAGTCATTTTCCGGTTTATGTAAATGAATCATATAAAGGTATCCACATTGCGTTGGGTACCTTTTTTATTTAATCTTTTGAAGTTCGAGAATGGCATTCAGTGCTTGTTCCGCCTTCTCTTTAGGCACAAAAATATGGTCATGGTAATACGCTGCTATTACATTAGCGCTAATGTTTTTCTCTGTAAGTTTAGCAGAGAAAGCAGCTGTCAACCCCACTGCTTCTAAACTTGAATGTACATTGAGAGTAATAAGCCTGTAAACAGACTGGCAATCTATATCTTTGCCTATGGCATCTTTCAGGTCAAGAATGAAGGTCATACCTTCTTTCTCCTGAAAAAAACCGATCGGGTTTAATTCACGCATTTTATCCCAATCAAATATCGGGAAAGAGCAAAAAACAAAGTCACGTTCATCCAATACAGGTTCCATATTGGATAATAATATATCTAAATTTTTAATACCTGACATGAGTTCAAATAGTGATGATTGCACAAATATAACAAATATAAAATGGTTACAAGGTTCTTTCCCACGAAATGTAGCATATGTATATATTCTCACCGATTTTTCAAGGAAAAAGGCTATAAGTGGGGAATAATCATTATTTTTGTTTCGTTTTATACATTCAGATTAATGAATTCTTTCCTATGTACACAATACTAATTATAGAAGATGAACCCCGGGTTGCAAGTTTGCTGATGAACGGACTGGAGGAAAATGGCTATCAGACAATGGTGGCTTATGACGGACTAATGGGGTTACGGCTTTTTCAAGCCCATACATTCGATTTGGTCATATCCGACATTGTTTTGCCTAAGATGGACGGATTTGAACTGGCGAAAGAAATTCGCAAAACCAATCCCAATATCCCTATATTGATGTTGACGGCATTAGGATCAACAAACGATAAACTGGACGGTTTCGATGCCGGTGCAGACGATTACATGGTGAAACCTTTTGATTTCAGAGAGTTAAATGCCAGAATCAAAGTGTTGTTGAAACGTGTAGCGGGTAATGCACAGGAATTGCCGCAGGAACTTGTCTATGCAGATTTGCGTATTGACCTTCAACGTAAAGACGTAGAACGAAACAGCATATCCATAAAACTTTCTCCTAAGGAATACAACTTACTGTTATATATGGTAGAAAATGCCGAAAGAGTATTGAGCAGGGTTGAAATAGCAGAAAAAGTATGGAACACCCATTTTGATACAGGAACGAATTTCATAGATGTATATATCAACTATCTCCGCAAAAAGATAGACAGGGACTTTGAACCGAAACTTATTCATACCAAAGCCGGAATGGGTTTCATACTGACTGATAAATTATGAAGATCAGGACAACGTTGACTCTACAATATGCAGGGCTTACAGCTGCGGTATTCTTTGTTTTTGTGATGGCTGTCTACTATGTAAGTGAACACTCGCGTAGTAATGCTTTCTTTCGTAATCTTCAAAGTGAAGCTATAACCAAAGCGCATTTATTCCTTAAAAATCAAGTAGATGCCAAAACCATGCAGTCCATATACCTGAATAATCAGAAGTTTATTGATGAAGTAGAGGTTGCCGTCTATACAACAGATTTTAAAATATTATATCATGATGCTTTGCAAAACGATATTGTCAAAGAAACACCGGAGATGATAAAGCGTATTTTACAGCGGAAGAACATCAATTTCTATGTAGATGAATATCAGGCTATAGGACTGGTGTATCCGTTTGAGGGCAAAGACTATGTGGTTACTGCCGCAGCCTATGACGGTTACGGATACGCTAACCGGGATGCGCTAAGAAATATGCTCATTCTCTTATTTATCGGTGGATTGAGCGTATTGGTGGTTGTGGGGTATATCCTGTCTCGAAGCACTTTAAAACCGATACGTAATATAGTGAAAGAAGCGGAAAAAATCACAGCATCGCATATTGATAAAAGATTGCCTGTAAAAAATGAACAGGATGAACTGGGAGAATTGAGTACGACATTTAATGCTTTACTGGAACGCCTGGAAAAGTCTTTCAATTCACAAAAGATGTTCGTCAGTAATGTATCTCATGAATTACGTACTCCTATGGCAGCCCTTACAGCTGAACTGGATTTAGCTTTATTGAAAGAACGGAGTTCCGAACAATATCAGATGGCTATCGGCAATGCACTGCAGGATTCTCACAGGATTGTAAACCTGATCGACGGATTATTGAATTTGGCAAAAGCCGACTATCAATCGGAACAGATCACAATGGAAGAGGTCCGTTTAGACGAACTGTTGCTGGACGCCAGAGAGCTGGTATTAAAAGCCCATCCGGATTATCACATCGAATTAGTATTTGAGCAAGAAGCCGAAGAAGATAATGTGCTGACAGTAATTGGAAACAGTTATTTACTGACCACTGCTTTTGTGAATTTGGTAGAGAATAACTGCAAATATTCTTCCAACCGAACTTCGTCAGTCTTGATAGCCTATTGGGAGCAATGGGCAATCATCCGCCTGTCAGATACCGGTGTAGGCATGTCTGATACGGATAAAGAAAACCTGTTTACACTGTTTTATCGCGGAGAAAACAAGAATATTGCTCCCGGAAATGGTATAGGTATGGCCTTGACACAAAAGATCATCCACCTTCACAAAGGCGAACTTACCGTATCTTCCCATAAGGATGAGGGCACTACCTTTGTGGTGAAGCTCCCGCATATCTAAGAAATTCTAATCGTTTTCTAATACCACTCTAATCATTCTCTAACAGCTTCCCGGTGAAGTCCTCCTTACTTTTGCATCGAATTAATAAATGCAGTTAGTAACTAAAAAAAAATAGAGATTATGGTATGGAAGAAAAAACTGCGTTCACCACAGTACACATTCAATTCAGAGAAAGTATTTTTGGTTGCCACACAACCCGGTAAGTCAATCTATTCATACTTGCAGACAACCAAGCTTGGATTAACACAGGGAGAAGTGCAGGAGCGACAATCCATTTATGGAAGAAACGAAGTGGTACATGAACAGAAAAAGAATCCGTTTATCCTGTTTATCAAAACGTTTATCAATCCTTTCATTGGTGTTCTGACCGGGCTCGCCATTATATCCTTATTTTTGGATGTATTGATGGCCGATCCCGGAGAGCAGGAATGGACGGGAGTCATTATCATCTCATCCATGGTGCTGTTCAGTGCTATCCTGCGTTTTTGGCAGGAATGGCGAGCAAGTGAGGCTACGGATTCTTTAATGAAAATGGTAAAAAACACATGTCTTGCCAAACGTGCCGGTGAACAGGAAGAAGAGATCGAGATTACGGAACTCGTCCCGGGGGATATCGTGTATTTGGCAGCTGGGGACATGGTTCCCGCTGATATTCGGATCATCGATTCTAAAGACTTGTTTATCAGCCAGGCTTCATTAACAGGAGAGTCCGAACCGATAGAAAAGTTTCCGGAGATACAGGGACAGCAGTTTCGGAAAGGAAGTGTCATTGAATTGGACAATATTTGCTATATGGGTTCCAATGTGATAAGTGGTGCGGCAAAAGGAATCGTTTTTGAAACGGGGAACAAAACCTATCTGGGTACTATTGCAAAAAGCCTGGTCGGACATCGTGCCACTACAGCTTTTGACAAAGGCATTAGCAAGGTTAGCTTTTTGTTGATTCGTTTCATGTTGGTTATGGTTCCATTTGTATTTTTCGTAAATGGCTTTACGAAAGGAGACTGGTTCGAGGCTTTCATATTCGCCATATCCGTTGCGGTTGGTCTTACTCCGGAAATGTTACCAATGATTGTGACTGCCAACCTTTCCAAAGGAGCGATAGCCATGTCCAAAAAGAAAACAATCGTAAAGAATCTCAATGCCATTCAGAACTTTGGAGCGATGGACATACTCTGCACTGACAAAACCGGTACATTGACCTGCGATAAAATCGTATTGGAGAAATATATCAATGCAGATGGCAGTGACGACAACAGTAAACGTATTCTTCGTCATGCTTACTTCAACAGTTATTTCCAAACCGGTTTAAGGAACCTGATGGATAAAGCGATTCTTTCTCATGTAAGAGATTTGAGCCTGGAACATCTGAAGGATGACTATACCAAAGTGGATGAAATACCTTTCGACTTTACGCGCAGAAGAATGTCTGTTGTAATAGAAGACAGGCAGGGAAAGCGGCAAATCATCACCAAAGGAGCGGTAGAAGAGATTCTCGATGTCTGTTCGTATGCCGAGTTCAACGGGCAGATTCATCCCTTGACTGATGCATTGAAAATCAAAGCAAAGATGATTAGTGAAGATATGAATCAGCAGGGGATGAGGGTATTGGCAGTCTCCCAAAAAAGTTTTATCGAGAAAGATTGTAATTTTGCCATCGAAGATGAAAAAGAAATGGTATTGATCGGGTATCTTGCTTTTCTTGATCCTCCGAAACCTTCTGCTGCCGAAGCCATCGAACAATTATATGCGCATGGAGTAGCAGTGAAAATTCTATCGGGAGATAATGATGTCGTAGTGAAAGCGATTGCCCGGCAGGTAGGAATTGATACCAGTCATTTTCTTACCGGGATAGAAATAGAGAATATGGACGAAACAGCATTGAAAGAAGCGGTAAAGGATACCACTTTATTTTCAAAACTGACTCCATTACAAAAGACGCAAATCATCTCTCTGTTGCAGGAACAAGGGAATACGGTGGGATTCCTGGGAGATGGAATCAATGATGCAGGTGCATTGCGTCAGTCGGACATTGGTATATCAGTCGATTCTGCTGTGGATATAGCCAAAGAAAGCGCAGATATTATCTTGTTGGAAAAAGATTTGATGGTATTGGAAGATGGAGTGCTTGAAGGAAGAAAGACATTCGGCAATATCAATAAGTACATCAAGATGACTGCCAGTTCCAATTTTGGTAATATGTTCAGTGTGATGTTTGCCAGTGCATTCCTGCCGTTTCTACCCATGATGCCGATACATCTATTAATCCAGAACTTGTTGTATGACATATCGCAAACCACCATTCCTTTTGACCGTATGGACCCGGAGTTCCTGAAGAAACCCCGTAAATGGGATGCGTCCGATCTAAGTCGTTTTATGATTTATGTAGGTCCCATCAGTTCTATCTTTGATATTATAACGTATCTGGTTATGTGGTACGTATTTAGCTGCAACAGCCCCGAACACCAGACACTGTTTCAGACCGGATGGTTTGTGGAAGGTTTGTTATCACAGACATTGATTGTCCACATGATACGTACCCGCAAGATACCGTTCATACAAAGCCGTGCCACATGGCCTGTAATGGGACTGACCTTCTTAATCATGGCAATAGGTATTCTTATTCCTTTCACCGCTTTCGGGCGTTCCATCGGATTGACAGCTCTTCCTTTGAGCTATTTCCCCTGGCTGGTTGGGATTTTGCTCTCTTATTGCATTTTGACGCAGATCGTGAAGAATTGGTATATTAAGAAGTTTGTGCGCTGGTTATGAGTACAAAGTTATCGTTCTTTCGTCTTTATTTTAGTAAAAATATAGACTGGAATGAAAAGCCGATTGAAACAACGAATATTTGCACTTTCCCTATTGGCATGGACAGTTGTATGTCCTGCCAATGCACAACAAACACGCTCACTTCGCGATCAATTTCTAAATCCTTCTGACGAAGCAAAACCTTGGACATTTTGGTACTGGATGTATGGTGCCGTGTCTAAAGAAGGCATTACAGCCGATTTGGAGGCAATGAAACATGCCGGATTGGGAGGTACTTACCTGATGCCGATTAAAGGTATCCACGAAGGCGCCCAATACGATGGCAAGGCGCAGCAGCTAACTCCCGAATGGTGGGAGATGGTACGTTTCAGCATGGAAGAAGCAGATCGTTTGGGGCTGAAATTGGGGATGCACATTTGTGATGGTTTCGCATTGGCGGGAGGCCCCTGGATTACTCCCGAAGAATCTATGCAAAAAGTGGTTTGGAGTGATACGATTGTAAACGGAGGAAAGCTGATGGCTATTCGCTTGCCACAACCGGAGGCTTATGAAAACTATTATGAAGATATTGCATTATTCGCTTTGCCGGTAGAAGGCGCAGCGGACGAAATGCAGGCAAAAATTACCTGTGTCAATCTAGCCACAACAGGAAATGTAAAAGCTGCTCAAACAGTGAATATGGATGCGGCAGGAGTGATCCGTTCTTCGTATCCTTGTTATATCCAGTATGAATACGAACAACCCTTCACTTGTCGGAATATTGAAATCGTTTTAAATGGTAATAATTATCAGGCACACCGCTTGAAAGTAATGGCCAGTGATGACGGAGTGAATTATCGTTTGGTTAAGCAGTTGGTTCCTGCCCGTCAGGGATGGCAGAATACGGATGAGAATTCAACTCATAGTATTCCTCCGACTACCGCCCGTTTCTTCCGTTTCTACTGGACTCCTGAAGGAAGCGAACCGGGAAGTGAAGATATGGATGCTGCCAAATGGAAGCCCAATCTGAAAATAAAAGAATTACGCCTGCATCGGGAAGCCCGTCTGAACCAGTGGGAAGGAAAAGCCGGACTGGTATGGCGTGTTGCTCAAGCTACCAAAGAAGAGGAAGTTGGGAAACAGGACTGCTATTCACTTTCACAAGTCATCAATCTGACAGAGCAATATACTAGTCATTCGAATGGAAAAACATTGACCGCCACTCTCCCCAAAGGAAAATGGAAATTACTCCGCATGGGACATACAGCTACCGGACATACCAATGCCACAGCGGGAGGCGGAAAAGGATTGGAATGTGATAAGTTTAACCCGAAAACGGTACGGAAACAATTCGATAACTGGTTTGCGCAGGCATTTGCAAAGACCAATCCCGAAGTAGCTCGTCGCGTACTGAAATATATGCATGTCGACAGTTGGGAATGTGGCAGCCAAAACTGGAATAAACGTTTCGCTATTGAATTTCAGAAACGTCGTGGCTACGATTTGATGCCTTATCTACCTCTATTGGCAGGTATTCCGATGGAAAGTGTCGAACAAAGTGAAAAGATTCTGCGAGACGTACGTACTACCATATCAGAACTCGTCGTAGATGTGTTTTATCAGGTATTGGCGGACTGTGCGAAAGAATATGATTGCCAGTTTTCGGCAGAATGTGTAGCTCCGACGATGGTAAGCGATGGTCTACTACATTATCAAAAAGTAGATCTTCCGATGGGTGAATTTTGGTTGAACAGTCCTACACATGACAAACCGAATGATATGCTCGACGCTATTAGCGGAGCGCATATCTACGGAAAGAATATTATTCAGGCTGAAGGATTCACGGAAGTGCGTGGCACATGGGATGAATACCCCGGAATGTTGAAAGCCTTGTTGGATCGTAATTACGCATTAGGAATCAATCGTCTT
>OLWP01000466.1_pt1 | contig 16522 bp, 10 predicted proteins | sample 1673741 | NCBI WGS metagenome assembly OLWP01 (sample SAMEA103958125, study PRJEB25191) | human gut metagenome
AGCCCCGGGTATTCGCCGAGCGGATCCTCGACCACTTCGGCATCGCCCCCTATTTCTCCTTCGTCGGCGGCACAGGACTGGACGGCTCGCTGCCGACGAAGGCCGATGTGATCGCTCACGTGCTGGCCGGGAGCAACATCACCGATCGCGGAACCGCCTTAATGATCGGCGACCGCAAATACGACATTCTCGGTGCAAAAACCGTCGGCATCGACTCCGCCGGAGTTCTCTACGGCTACGGCGACCGGGCGGAACTGGAAGCGGCCGGAGCCGATTACATCCTCCCCGCAATTCCCGACCTGGAAGAGCTGCTGCTCGAATAAACGGACGAAATACCGGAAAACAGAGGGATTGTCTGACAAGTCCGATTTTAACGTTTTCACCCCCGTCGGAATAAACTCCGACGGGGGTGATTTTCAATTTCGGGAAGTTATCGAACAGCCCTTTCATTCAGTTGCGGGCAACCTTGAAAGCCTACTTTTTCGCTGCGGCCGTACGGCGGGCAATGTCCTCGGCCGTATGCTGCACCCGGGAGCAAAGGTTCGACAGATCGACGCCCTCGATCCGGCGGCCCTCGACGACGATCTCGCCGTTCACCACGACGGTATCCACGTCGGCAGCCTTGCCGCAGTAGATCAGGTTCGCCACCATATTATATACCGGCGTAAGGTGCGGCTTCACCGCATCGATCAGAATGAAATCCGCCAGCGCACCCTCCTTAATAACGCCCAACTCGCCGGCATGACCGATCGCACGGGCCGCATTGACGGTCGCCATTTTCAGGATTTCGTAAGCCGGCAGCACGCAGGGATCCATCGTCGCTACTTTCTGCAAGAACGATGCGGTACGCATCTCGTCCCACATATCCAGGTCGTTGTTCGAACAGGTACCGTCCGTGCCAATCGTGCAAAGCACCCCTTCGCTATGCATCCGGGCGATCGGGGCGATACCGCTCGAAATTTTCATGTTGCTCTGGGGGTTGTGTGACACGGCCACTCCGCGCTCCCGCAGGATGCGGATATCCCCGTCATCGACGTGAACGCAATGCGCACCGATCGTCCGGTCGTCGAAAATACCGAGGGTATCGAGATGCCGGACAGAAGTAGTACCGTAACGCTCCCGCACGATACGCACCTCGTCTTCGGTTTCGGAAATATGGGTCATGAACCAGAGTCCGTGGCGGCGTGCCAGCTCCTTGCCCCGCTGCAACGACTCCGGCGAACAGGTATAGGGCGAATGGGGCGCCACGGCCAACCGGATACGGTCGCAGTCGCCCGTGGTGGCGATCATCCGCTCCACATCGTCGGCAAAAGCCTCCCAACTCGTATCCAGATAGCTCGCTCCGAGCATGGCCCGGATGCCGAGCCGCCGCACGGCCTCGGCGATACGGTTTTCGTGCCAATACATATCGACGAACGTCGTGACGCCGCCCAGCAACATTTCGACAATGCCCATTTCGGCTCCCAGCACGATTTCGTCCGGGGTTTGCTGCGCCTCGAAAGGCCAGATATATTCGTGGAGCCACTTCATCAGGGCGATGTCGTCGGCATAGCCCCGCTGGAGGGTCATCGCCACGTGGCAGTGGGTATTGATCAGTCCCGGCATGAGCACCTTACCCGTGCCGTCGATCTCCCGCGCCCCGGGATGCTCCCGCCGGAACGCTTCGATCCGCCGGGGATCGGCGCTGACCAGCGCCAAACGGCGATCCGCCACACCGACCGCCCCCGTGAAAGTCCGGGGCTCCTTCTCTGCCGTCATGGGCAGAATCGTACAGTTCGTAAATAACAGTTCCATAAGCAATACAGGTTCGACGCAATCGGAATTACAAACCGGGCGGTTATCGTCAAAACGGCATACGTCGAACTATTTTACGGTGTTCACGCGAACATCCGATCCCATTTTGACATCTTCTCGAAACCGCCCCTATCAAAGCGCCCCTTCTATCGATCGCTTCCGGGACGTACCCCTTTCCGGCACCGGATCATTCGGTATCCAGAGAGTTCCCGCAAACGGTAATCAGCTCCCGCCCCGAAACCGAATTGGAATAGATCTGGATCACCTTGCTGAAAGTGCCCGGTTCGTTCTTATGCGGTTCATAGACCACACGGATCACAGCCGTTTCGCCCGGTGCGAGAGGGCGCTTGGAGTGGCTCACCTTCAGGCACGAGCAGGTAGTCTGCGCCCTTACTATTACTAACGGAGCAGAGCCGTCGTTCGTATATTCGAACTCCCAAACCAGATCGCCGCCCCGACGGGGTACGCTCCCGAAATTATGGAACGAACTCTCGAATTTCAGGTGCGCTCCCTCGTATTGCTGGGCGCCGGCCCCGAGCCATGCAAGGCACGAAGCCGCAATCAATAATATCGTACGTATCATTCGTGTCGTTTTCGCAGCCATCGTCCGCTGCTGTTATCGCGCCTTCAGTCGATGCGGTGCAACGTCGCACGGCAAACCGGATTGGCAGCGCATTCCAATCTATTCCAACGTAAAGACATAGGTAATCGTTCCGGTCTGCATCAAACTCTCGCTGGATGAAAACCGAGCTTTGCGGGCCGCTTCGACCGCCGCATCGACCAGCCGCTTGCTGTTGGTCGTCGATCCCTGCGCCCGATAGGAGGCGTATGTCACCCGACCGGAAGCATCGACAGTCACATCGACGACGACCTTGCCGGACTCATTGCCCGGATAGGAAGGCTTGGGCAGCTTTCCCACCACCGAGCGCCCCGAAAGGTCGTAGGCAATGCCCGAATCGCTCTGGCCCGTGCCGTCGTGACTGCCTTCCGGCGCCCCCGAAAGGTCCCCGGCGTTACCCTCGCCCGCAGCAGGCCCCTCCGACGTAGAAGTGCTCCCCGCCGTGCGGCCCGGGAAGAGCGCCCGACGGTTTACCGTGCGGGGTTGTTCGGCAGGCTGCTGCGCGTCGCTGCGCTGCGGAGTTTGTCCCGGAGTCTCCCGCTCGCGGGGTTTCTTCTCCGGCTGCGGTGTCTGCACGGCGATCTCCTCCCGCTCGCTGGTCACGTATTCGACCTGCTGCCGCGACGCTTCGGCCGCCGCCGACAGGTCCCGGTCGCCCAGACCGGTTTCGGTCGTCCCGAAATCGATCAGCAACCCTTCGCCGGGAAGCAGCTCGTCCCGCCCCATATCGAACGACACGAACAGGAAAGCCGCCGCGATCGACAGCGCATAAAGCAAAGCTGCGAGGCTTGCCCAACGACGCGCGTTCGATTTATCGTTATTCGGATCGTAATAATACATCGGTCAATTCTCACAAGGAAAACACCGCAGGGCGGCATTCCCCGGGTTTCACTCTATTCGGGCGAGGTAGCCGCGATGAGCGTAAAATTGTTGGCCTTGGCCATGCGCATCATGGCCACCACTTCGTCGAAAGCCACCGACTTGTCGCAATGCAGCGAAACGGTAGGGTTCTCCTGTCCCGCCAGCCGGGACTTGAGGGCTTTCTCCACGCCCTCGCGCGAGCCGACGTTTTCCGTCTCGACATAATACCTGTATCCATGTCCCGTATCCTGGATCGAAATCGTCGTCATTGCCTTGTCCTTCAACTGATTCGAACTTTTCGGCAGAATCAGCTTGATGGCATTGGGGTTGATGAGCGTCGTAGCGATCAGCATGAACAGCAGCAACAGGAAGATCAGGTCGGTCATCGAAGCCGACGAAAACGACTTATCGACCTTGGATCCGCGTTTGATTGCCATAACAGATTACTTTTGAACGGGTTGATTCAGAATATCCATAAAGGCGATCGAGTTGGCCTCCATCCGGAAAACGAGCTTCTCGATGCGAGCCACCAGGTAGTTATAACCGAAGTAGGCCGGAATACCGACCAGCAGACCGCCGACCGTCGTGATCATCGCCACGTACATACCGCTCGAAAGGAGCGACATATCGACCGTACCGCCCGCAGCGGCCATATCCATAAAAGTCTGCACCATGCCGACCACCGTACCGAGAAAACCGATCATCGGGGCGCCGCCGGCGATGGTCGCCAGGATCGGCAGGTTGGTTTCGAGCTTCGACACTTCGAGGTTCGCCACGTTCTCGATGGCCGACTGCACGTCGCTCATCGGACGACCGATCCGGCCGATACCCTTTTCGATCATACGGGCGATCGGCGTATTGGTCTTGCGGCAAAGATCGACCGCAGCAGCGACCTTGCCGTCCAAAATATAATCACGGATGCGGTTCATGAAATTCATATCGAACTCCGACGCCTTGCGGATCGCCATGAAGCGCTCCACGAAGATAAAGATCGTGAGTCCTCCCAGAATCAACAAAACCCACATCAGCCATCCGCCGCTCATAAACAACTGCCAAAGTCCCATGCGGGTCTGCTCCGCGACAACGACCGCATCTGCGGTCTGCAACAAACTAATCATAATCTTTTTGAGTGAATTAAATTTATTTTATTCGAGTTTTACTTTTTCCGTATCAATCCCGCTCCAAGTCGTATTCAGGCTCCGGCGGATCTTCCGGCAGAAGCAATTCCTGCCGTTGGGCCTCTTCCGCCGCACGCCGGGCCTGCTCCTCGCGGCGGGCCTGACGCTTTTTCTGACGTTTCTTGTTGGTGAAGCGGTCCCGAATACGCTGTTTCAGATCCTTGAAATTATTGAAATCCTCCTTATAGGAGATCCCGATACCGGTTTCCTGCAGGCCCTGGTTCTCGTCGAAACGATCGATGGTCTGCGTGAACGCCTTCAGACGCAGGTTGCCCGACTTGTCGATCAGCCACGTCACATGCGCTTCGCCCATGAAGTTGGAAACATTGTTGCTTACGGCCTGTTTGTTGTCGATGATGTAGTTGCCTTCGACCTCGACCAGCAGACGGTTGTTGATCAAATTGGTGGAGAAGCCGAAATCCACCTCGTCACCGGTCATTTCGGAGCCTGCCCGGTAGTTCAGGATGATCCGGTAATCATCTGTCGAAAACCAGTTGGTAAGCTGGTTGGTAAGCATCTCCAGACCCGTTGCCACACCGGACGAAGCACCGATATTGGCACTGCCGGAATTGCTGAAAGTACCCAGTGCGACCAGCGAAATGAACTGCTGCGCCTGGGCTTCCTGCGTATTGAGCACGCTGGCCACCGCAGCCTGCGTTTCTATATCTGTAACGGGCACGACCACGCTGAAATCCAACTGCGGGTTGCTCAAACGACCGCCGATATGGATCTTACAATCGACCGGCACCGAACGGTCCGAAATCCGGGAACCGCTCTGGTCGTCGTCCGAAGAGGCGGTTACAGTGTTCAACAGAGGCTGCAACGACGTTTTGAGCTTATAGACGGCATTGATGTCGAGCCGCGCATCGACAGGCTCGCCCGTCCACTGAATCATCGAACCGCTCTCGATGATGAATTTTTTAGTAATGATATTCTGCAATGAAAAAAGAAAACTGCCTTCGATGAGCGTATAGTCGCCGTACATATTGAAGATACCGTTACCCGGATTGATATGCAGGTTGAGCATACCGTTGCCACGACCTTTCAGGGCACTGCCGACCGTCGGGTCGATCACCAGTTGGAAAGCGGTATTGTCCTGCACATTGAGAGCCATCGTAATATCCATCGTGCTGCCTGCGGCTTCCTTTTTACGCCCCTGCTGCTGGAAGAGCAGCTTCTTGCGCACCAGATAGTCGGTCGTATCGATCTGTTCAGGGGTGACGAACGTAACGAAATCGGCCGTTTTCGCATTCGACTGTCCTGACAGAGGCATATAAAATTCGGAATCGCCTTCGGTGGTAGCCACGATGTCCATTTTCACACCGCCCTTGCTGCCCGCGATCGTCGCCGAACCCGAAGCGAAAATCCGGCCGTAGAACAGGTCGTTATCCTTCGAAGTGGTATTGAGCACCATCAACTCTTTCGGCAGTACTTTCACCGAATAGAAGATATTGGACAAATGTTCCAGATTGAGGTCGATCGAGAAAAGGCCCTCGTTCTTCTCCGGATCGTACAGCGGCACGCCTTCGGCAATCAAATGATTGTTTTTAACCTCGATCACGGCCCGGGGCATCGTGTAGGTCACCTGCGTAAAATCCACCGTCGTGGTGAAATCGCGCACGGCGATCTGCCCAGAAAGGTTCGCCTCCTTACCGCTACCGCGCAGGGCGATATCTACATCGGCATTGCCGCCGGTCCGCTCGACCACCCCCTTCAGCAGGGGATCGAGCGCCGAAAGTTCGACTGCGTCGAGGGTAGCCCGGGCGTAATAACGCTTTTGCGAAGGGGCGTAAAAACCACGAACGAGAGTATCGAGATTTTCCCGCTGCTGCACCAGAATACCCGCGCGGTTCTGTATGAAATCCCATCGGGACCGCAGCCAGATCGACGGAACGGCGAGATCGTTGATCGAAATGCTGTCCACAACGATATCGGCCTGCACCTCGCCGGCCCCGAGCACCGCTTTCATCGTCGCCGAACCGTTGGTACGACCGTCCACACGGTAGCCCATCGACGAGGTGAACTGCGAGAAGGGCGCCAACTCGAAATTATGCAGCGTCAATTGCACCGAATCCTGCAAACGACGCGATACGACGCCGTCGAGCAGCAGTTGCTGCCCGGCATTGACCATTCGAAAACGGTCGATTCGTATCCGGGAAGTATCTGCCGTAATACCGTCCGTATAGATATTCCAAGTCTTCTCTCCCCGGCTGATGTACGACGGCGTCAGCCGCAGATCGATCTGCCGGCCCGCAGGACCTCGTCCCCGGGCAAATTCCGAACGGAATCCGATCCGTCCGGAAACATCGCCGATAGTATCCGCGAAATCGGTAATCAGCTCCAGCTTGTTATCCTTGGCCCCTCCGCTCATTCCGACACGGCTCATGTGAAAACTGTTCAGATAAAGGTCCTCGGTCGAAGCCGCGAAAACGAGCGAGTCGCCCCGGTTATGGGCATCCAGATTCAGACGTGTCACCAGCATCCGGCCCCGCTCGATGTAATCCGAGGCCGCTTCGAACGAAAGTTTGTCGTTCGCCGGGTTGATCCGCAACAGCAACCGCGATCCGTCCGCGATCTGTAACCCGGGAGAAACGGCATTGACCAGCGGATTGATCTTCCGGACATTGACCGTAAGTTGGGAATATCCGTCAGCCAACTCTACCGTATCGGGATGCTGCGCCTGCCAGCCGGGACCGCCGTCAAGCGTCGGGACATAATCTCGGAAACGCTGTTGCAGGTAGGCGAACACCTCCTTGTAGGAGGTTTTCCCCTCGTAGTCGGCATCGACAAAATCGGAACGCAGACGAATAAACTTGTCCGACAAGCTGTTCCGACCCACGATCACAACGCTGTCGGCCGCAAGCTCGCGGTCGTTATAACGATAGGATACATCACGGACGAAGATTATTCCGTTCAGGTCGTCGAGCGTACGGCCGACGGCACGCGCAGCAATCCGGGCGGCAAGCACCGACACCGAATCGCGGCGATTCACCCCCAGAGCCGCCAGGTTCGCCTCCTCAAGGTCCAGCGCAAAATCGTAGCGGGGCCTCTGCTCATCGTTCAGGTCGAGCAGCCCTCTAAAATCGAACCGCAGATTCCTGTCCCGGGCTTCGATCAATCCGTTGAACTCCCGGTTCACCAGGTGCCCCTTCATACGGAGCGAATCGTAATCATATCCGTTGATCCCCAATCGCAGGATCTCGCCCGACACTTCGGCGTCGGAGTGTTCCGAGCTGAGTTCGCCGTTTACATGCACATTCAGAGAGAGGGGACCGAGCAGATCGTTTTCCAGCAACTCGCCCAGTTGCAGACTGGACGTTTTCACATCGCCCAGCACACCGCGACAGCCGTCGCGCAGCGAGCTCACCTGCAACAGGCAGGTCGCACCGCCGATCTCGGTCGCCAGCGCAGCATCCGCAGCAAAGGCCGTGAGCGTTCCGTCGAATTTGCCGGTAAGACCGATTTTGCCCGCATTTTTTGCAATACGCAGCACCTCGTCGGGCAAATTCTTGCCTGTGAGGGCAGCCGCCAGCCGATCGACATCCGCCGCCGAAGTCGTCAGTTCGGAAATGTCGGCCTTAAAATGCCCCTTTCCGACATCGGGCAGTCCCTGCGCCGCAAAATCGACCGACAGTTTCGTGTCGGCTCCCGTGCGGACCGAGCGCAGCGATCCCGACATATCGGCCACAGGGCCGCTCACATCAGCGTTCACGTCGGTCAGCGTCAGGTGCCAATCCTTCATTTTGGGCGAGAAATAGGCGATGTCGTCGGACGACAGCGTCGTATTGACGACCTGCGCCGTGATGTCCACCTCCTCGACGAAATTTTTGTAAAGGGCCCAGTCCAATCCGATCAATGAAAGCGAAGGCAACTCGATATTCGACTTCGCCGTCCGAATGTGTCCCTCCCGGATATCGATACAGCCGTTGGCGATGCAAAGACAGCCCGCCAGGTCTTCGACGACAAATCCGCTGCGCTCGCGCATCGCCAAACGCCCGATGTCGGTATGGATCACCGGACCGTCGATGGTGAAATTCTTCAGTTCGGCCCGGATGTCGATCAGGTGCATATCGGCGAAATCCACCCCGTACGACGGATTGCGGTGCTCCAGCCGTTCCATGCAGAAATCCAGCCCATCCGTTTCCAGACGCTCGATCTCCAGCCTGAATTTTCCCTCCGCCCGGGCCTTGTCCTTTTTGGAAAGTTTATCGACCACCTGCTTGATGTTCATCTCCCCGTCGGGAGTTTCGCGCAGGCAAAAACGGGCGTCCGACAATTCGGCCCGGCTGAAAACGAGCCCTCCCCCGAACAGGCCGAGGCTCTTGATCCGGGCATCCAGACGGCCGGCATAAAGCAACGTATCCCGTTGGAAATCCTCGACATAGAATCCGTCGAGCGAAACGCGGTAAAACAAGCCTATATCCACCCGGTCGATACTGATGCGGGTACCGAGCTTGCGGGAGATTATTTCCGTCGCCTCCCGAGCGACGAAATTCTGAGCGGCAGGAATCTCGAACAACAGGGCGACCAACAGAGGCAGAAAGATCAGCGCCAGCACGATCGCCGACACCATCTTGGCCAGTATGTTCACTATCCTGCGCATTATCCGACAAAACCGTTTTTAATAAATTGCAAATTTAAGCAAATTTCGGGATTTAACATCCGGCAGACCGGATATTTATCGTCAAAAGTCACCGTTCGAAGAACTTGTCGCGAAGCCCTCCCGCAACGACCGGTAAAAATCCGCGCCCGGTACAATACAGAACCGCAAACCTGTTGCCAATCGCATTTCGGAGTTTTTCCGAAGCCCGGACAGAGACCCGGTATCGGCTGCCGCCCGAAATAAATACGGACATCGGCGAATCATTTCGGATTTTATTCCGTATCTTTGATTTTTATTCGGATAATTCCGCCTCGGAAAAACACAAATAAATTTGCTTTTGCGCTCGGCTTATTCGTATCTTTGACATAGTCTTGGATAGGATGCGCCTAGGAAAAAATGGGAACTCGTTCCCATTTTCTCTCGGCTTTCACTATCTTTGTAAAGTTTTTTGCCACACAAAAATCACATGGACATTACCATTTTAGGCATAGAATCCTCCTGCGACGACACTTCAGCCGCAGTCATCCGCGACCGGACACTCCTCTCGAACGTAATCGCCTCGCAGGCCGTGCACCAAAAATACGGCGGCGTGATCCCGGAACTAGCATCCCGGGCCCACCAGCAAAATATCGTCCCGGTAGTCGATACGGCCCTGAAAGAGGCCGGCGTGACGATCGACAAGATCGACGCGATCGCTTTCACGCGCGGCCCCGGTCTGCTGGGATCGCTTCTGGTGGGCGTATCGTTCGCCAAAGGACTCTCGATCTCCCACGACATTCCGCTGGTGGAGGTCAATCATCTGCAGGGGCACATCCTCTCCCACTTTCTGGACCTGCCCGACCGACAGCTTCCGCACCCCGACTTTCCGTTCCTCTGCCTGCTGGTCAGCGGAGGACATACCCAGATCGTAAAAGTGGACGGTCCGCTCGACATGCAGATCGTCGGCACGACGATCGACGACGCGGCGGGCGAAGCGTTCGACAAGTGCGCCAAAGTCATGGGGCTGCCCTATCCGGGCGGGCCGGTGATCGACAAACTGGCCAAGGAGGGCGATCCGCACGCGTTCCGCTTCGCCAAACCCCGCATCGAAGGTTTCGACTACTCGTTCTCGGGACTCAAAACCTCGTTCCTCTATACGTTGCGGGACGAAATGGCCGAAGATCCGAATTTCATCGAGAAAAACAAAGCCGACCTCTGCGCCTCGCTGCAGACGACCATCGTGGAAATTCTGCTCGACAAGCTCGTAAAAGCCTCCAAGGAGTACGGGATCCGCGACATCGCCATCGCAGGCGGCGTATCGGCCAATTCAGGGCTCCGCAACGGCATCACGGAGGAGGGAAGGAAACGGGGATGGCGCACCTTCCTGCCCGAATTCAAATTCACGACCGACAACGCCGCGATGATCGCCCTGGCAGGATACTACCGCTACATGAACGGCAATATCGCAACCCTGGACATCGCCCCCGTGGCACGGCTCGAGGAGCTCGAACTGACCGTCGCACCGACAGCGGAACAATAACAGAAATACAAACTGTCCCGACCCTACATACAATATTTTTACGGGCACCCGGGATCCAAAACTTACAAAAAGCTCCACTCTCCCCGCACAGAGCCGCCTTTCGGGAAAACCTGAAACCGATCGAAACATCCGCTCAAGGAGAAACTTACGAAAAACCGAATCGACAAACGATACGGCACGATCGGCGGGCACGACGTACGGAGAGAAAGGAGAAAATATAAATTCAAAGCAACTTTAACTATGAAAACATTGAAAATCGGCGATCTGCTGGCCCGTCTTCCCATCATTCAGGGCGGTATGGGCGTAGGCATCTCCCTCTCGGGACTCGCATCGGCCGTAGCCAATCAAGGCGGTGTGGGAGTGATCTCCTCGGCCGGACTGGGCGTCATCTACCGGGAACACTCCAAAGACTACAATACGGCAAGCATCTGGGGCCTGCGCGAAGAGCTGCGCAAAGCCAGTGAAAAGACCAAAGGCATCATCGGCGTCAATGTCATGGTGGCCATGTCCAACTTCGCAGACATGGTCAGAACGGCCATCGCAGAGAAGGCCGACATCATCTTCTCGGGGGCCGGTATGCCCCTCAACCTGCCGTCGTTCCTGACCAAAGGCAGCAAGACGAAGTTGGCTCCGATCGTTTCGTCGGCCCGAGCCGCCAAGCTCATCTGCGAGAAATGGCTCGCCAACTACAAATACGTTCCCGACGCGATCGTGGTCGAGGGACCCAAGGCCGGCGGACACCTGGGCTACAAGCCGGAACAGATCACCGACGAACACTTCTCGCTGGAGCGGCTGCTGCCCGAAATCGTTTCGGAAGTCCGTCGTTTCGGCACGGCGCACGACACGCACATCCCGGTCATCGCAGCAGGCGGCATCTACACGGGCGAAGACATTTATCGCATCATGGAGTTGGGCGCCGACGGTGTCCAGATGGGCACGCGCTTCGTCACCACGGAGGAGTGCGACGCCTCGACGGAGTTCAAGCGGAGTTACATCGAAGCCTCTCAACAGGACATAGAGATCATCCAAAGTCCGGTGGGTATGCCGGGGCGGGCCATCCACAACTCTTTCCTGGAACGGGTGAAACAAGGGTTGAAACAGCCCAAAAGCTGTCCGTTCAACTGTATCAAGACCTGCGACGTAACCCACAGCCCCTACTGCATCATCATGGCTCTCTACAACGCCTTCAAAGGCAACCTGTCGGCAGGATACGCTTTCGCCGGCGTCAATGCCTGGCGAGCCGAAAAGATCGAGAGCGTGAAAGAGCTGATGACGAACCTTATCGACGAATTCGACCGTTTCAGCCTGAAAGAACAGTTGGCGAAACTGAAAAAATAACGTTCGATAAAAGTACAAAATCCGTATGACACCTTCCGGTATTGCATGCCGAAAGGTGCTCATTTTCCCCTATCTCAATTTTTAGAACCTGCTCGAATTTTATGTAGAGATTATTTGAAAGCTGTTTTCGAGTAGATTCTTTTGGGGAGGTTGCGTAAATAGCGAACTATTTTCAGCACCTGCTGAAAGAAGATGCAGAAAAGAGGTTCAAAAAAGCCGAAACATTTTCTCTCGGCCAATGTCTAACTCATTTATAAAATTCAAAACAGACTCTTAAACGGAAATCGTCCGCCCCGGCTTTTTATACGGCGCAGACACACGAATCGATCTGCTCCCAATCCAATCTAAAAAGACGTAACACAATGAAAATATGAATAATAGTCTTTTATTTCCGCAATGAACAGAATACATGCGGTATAAAAAACGAAGCCGTTTGTTTTATCCTCCCCTCATTTTCACTACCTTTGCGCCACCATTTTTCAACCTTAAAATTAACCTTAAAATAAAAATTCGGAGATGATCGAATTCAGACCCGCACTTCTCACATCCCTGAAGCACTACTCCCGGGAGAAATTCACCGCCGACCTCATGGCCGGCATCATCGTCGGCATCGTGGCCCTGCCGCTGGCGATCGCCTTCGGCATCGCATCGGGCGTTTCACCGGAAAAAGGCATCATCACGGCCATCATCGCCGGCTTCCTCACATCGGCGCTCGGCGGCAGTCGCGTACAGATCGGCGGCCCCACAGGTGCATTCATCGTGATCGTCTATGGCATCATCCAACAGTACGGCATCGAGGGACTGACCGTCGCCACGATCATGGCGGGCGTATTCCTGATCCTGCTGGGACTCTTCCGCCTGGGGACGATCATCAAATTCATTCCCTACCCGATCGTCGTCGGTTTCACCAGCGGTATCGCCGTGACGATCTTCACCACGCAGATCAAGGATCTGTTCGGCCTCACGACCCCCGAAATGCCGGGCGACTTCGCCGGGAAGTGGATAGTCTACTTCCAGAATTTCGGGACGATCGACCTCTGGGCAACGGCCGTAGGCGTTATCAGCGTCGCCATCATCGCCCTCACGCCCCGCTTCTCGAAAAAGATACCCGGTTCGCTGATCGCTATCGTCGTTATGACGCTGGCCGTCTATCTGCTGAAACGCTACGCCGGAATCGACTCCGTCGAAACTATCGGCGACCGATTCACGATCAACTCCCAACTGCCCGACGCGGTCATCCCCGCCCTCTCATGGGAAGGGATGAAAGGACTGCTGCCCGCAGCCATCACCATCGCCGTACTGGGCGCCATCGAATCGCTGCTGTCGGCAACGGTCGCCGACGGCGTGACGGGGGACAAGCACAACTCCAACCAGGAGCTCATGGCCCAAGGCATCGCCAACGTGGTGACGCCTCTGTTCGGCGGCATTCCCGCCACCGGAGCCATCGCCCGCACGATGACCAATATCAACAACGGCGGCCGCACGCCGGTCGCAGGCGTCATCCATGCCGTCGTACTGCTGCTGATCTTCCTGTTCCTGATGCCGCTGGCGCAATATATCCCGATGGCCTGCCTGGCAGGCGTGCTGGTAGTGGTATCGTACAACATGAGCGAATGGCGCACGTTCCGGGCTCTGATGAAGAATCCCCGCTCGGATGTCGCGGTGCTATTGGTCACCTTCCTGCTGACGGTCATCATCGACCTGACGGTGGCCATCGAAGTCGGACTGGTACTCGCCTGCCTGCTCTTCATGCGGCGCGTGATGGAAACTACCGACATCTCGGTCATCCGCAACGAAATAGACCCCGGTAAGGAGTCGGACCTCGAGTCGCACGAAGAGCACCTCATCATCCCCCGAGGCGTCGAAGTATATGAAATCGACGGTCCCTATTTCTTCGGCATCGCCAACAAATTCGAGGAACAGATGGTGCAGCTCGGCGACCACGCACAGGTACGGATCATCCGTATGCGAAAGGTCCCCTTCATCGACTCGACGGGCATCCATAACCTCACGAACCTCTGCCGCATATCGCAACAGGAAAATACCCGCATCATCCTTTCGGGCGTCAATCCCAAAGTACACGAAGTCCTGCACAAAGCGGGATTCTACTCCCTGCTGGGCGAGGAAAACATCTGCCCGAATATCAATGCGGCGCTCCGACGGGCCAAAGAAATAGTGCAAGACCCACAGGAAAAATAATCCTTCGAGAAACAGCCGACTCCGAGAACGAAATATCCCCGTACCCTTTTGCAGGGTACGGGGATATTTCGTTCTCGGCACCGCCCGCCCACAGGCAGGAATATCAGGGTAGTGCCGCAATCGTTTCAAAAGCCTCTCTCCAGACAGCATTTTTCCTGTACACCTCCACACTGCCGGCAGGTACATAAAGAATTTTAGCAGGAAAGCCGAAATTATCTTTCCCTAGCTCCGGCGGAATAACGGCCAGACAGGTAACGACAGCCATATCAAGATAACTTGGAAAAGCTCCTGTTTCAATCACCGTCACGCCATCGGGAATAGTTACATCCGTCAATTTATGACACTGCGAAAAAGCCCCGCCACAAATAGTTTGCAAACTCCCCGGCATGATAACACACGTTAGATTATGACATCGAGCAAAAGCGCTGCTCGGAATAGTCGTTACCCCCTCGGGAATACAGACGCTCTGAAGACTTTCATTCTCGTAGAATGCCCATTCACCGAACCTCACCATACGGTCAGGGAAGGTGATACGCTTCAAACTCTGACAATGCCAGAAAGCCCAATCTCCCATACTTGTCACACTTTCCGGAATAACAACTTCCGTCACAAAGCTGCATAACATAAATGCATAATCTCCGATGCGGGTCACACCTTCGCCAATCGTCAAGGAGGAAATCCTGTTCACATGCGGATACCAAGGCGGAGTTTCCGAAGTACCTCCATCTCTATAATCGGGCATAGGTCCTTCCCCGGTAATCGTCAGGACACCATCCTCCGTCAAAGTCCATGTAAGCTCCCCGGTCGTTCCCCCAAAAATCACCGCCGCCGAATCGCTGCCATCGCAAGAAGATAACCCTACAGGAAACAGCAGGCAAAAACACAAAGACCAAAATAAAAATCTTCTCATAAGCTGAAAATCATTAAATCCCCCTAAAAACAGTTCGTCCAATAAAACAATTCGACATAAATATATAAAAAATTATTCAAAGAGCGCCTATTCGGCAATATTTGCCATGGTGATTGATTATACGATTTAGTGTATCCCCCAGGATTTATCAGGATTTAGTTCGTCATCGCCTCATTTTCTTTACAGCGACAATCACGCCCCAAGCCCCATAATATCGCCCTACTAATCTCTTTATCAACGATGTACTTCGTCATAGCATACAATAACCACAAAATACATCCGTAGCAAACATGCTTGATCATCATCGGTGGTCGCTGCTCTATGCCCTGCTCCTCCTTATCCTTTATATGAAAATCGATTTTTACAAAGACTTTTAATCCAAAGCGTTATATGACAAAGGTAATGACGGGCCGACGGTCGCCGGCACAATTCGTATGTTTTTCAACTTCCCAAAACACCTTCCCTACCGGGACCGAAAGAGATTTCAGACCAGAACCGATCAACACGTCCACGACACACCAACGGGTTCTCTCTCCCGCACCACACAAACCTCAATCGCGAATACACACGATCCGCAATCTATCGCCTACATAAATTTAACGCTTTTAATACGGGTGTCCCGCCCGGCGATTTCACGTTCGACGAGGCCCGTCACCACATCTGCGGCATCGTGCCAGCGGTTAGCACGGAATTTCCGCAATTTTGACACTTCCAGCGATCTTCTATCATACAATCGAATTTCTTGCTGACAGGCGCCGATTAGCCGATTTACAAAAAAGAAAGCGTGGAGCCTATTTCGTTTGTTAATCAGAAGGTTGTGGCAAACCCATAGCAAAATAAACGAAGATCCATACCCCACACTTGAATAGATATGGGGTATGGATACACAGAATGCGTTCTTGCCATAGTCTAAACAAGAAATGAGTGCTGTTCGTTGTCCTTTGCTATTGAAAATTGCCACATTTTCAGATTAGGACAAGTGCGAAAACACTTTCTGTATGTCTGCCGCTTGCGCGGCAAGACAAAAATAGAAATTATTTTTCACATTGAACAACACTCATGTAAAAACAGCAGCAAATTACGCCAAAAAGTTCCTGAAAATCAATATTGACTTCGAACAATGTTATTTCAATTTGGGAAACTGCGCGCTGCACGATCCCTCCGCATGAAACCGGAGGAATCATCGTCCGACGCATCCGCACGGACATCCGCCCTTTCAGCGAACGAAAAACGGAATCCCGCAGGATTCCGTTTTCCAGTCGTTCGGGCAGGATCACTCCTCCCCCATCACCTCGCGTCGATAGCGTTTCAGCGCCTCGCCCAGCACGCGGATCGCACGCTGCAAATCCTGCTGGCAAAGCACATAGGCGATGCGCACCTCGTTGCGACCGCACGTCGGGTCGGAGTAGAACCCCGAGGCGGGAGCCAGCATCACCGTCTCGCCCTCGTAATCGAATTCGCCGAGGCACCACGCGCAGAAACGGTCGCTGTCGTCGATCGG
>OLWP01000474.1_pt1 | contig 16320 bp, 7 predicted proteins | sample 1673741 | NCBI WGS metagenome assembly OLWP01 (sample SAMEA103958125, study PRJEB25191) | human gut metagenome
TTCCCCAATGACATTGAACAGTGATGCATAGAATGCCTATCTTGTTCAGTCTCTACCGCAGTTTTCAACAGGGCTATTGCATCTCCCAAATCCCCTTCATTTCTTTTGGCAATCCCTTTTACTTGTAATAAAGAAGGGATTACCCGTTCAAAACTGATACATCCTTTCTTTTTCTCACACAAGGACAAAGCACGATTAATGTAATTATAAACACTGTCATATTTCTGTTCTACATAATAAATACGAGCAATATCCCGATAAACATATATAACTCCTAAAGTATCAACAGCCTTTTGAAAACAATACGCTGAACTTTGATAATTGTCGAGAGCATCTTTATATAGCTTTCTGTCCGTATTCAAAACACCGATATATTCATGTACAAATCCCTGTAACTTATACTCTTCCGTTTTCTCCAATTTAGCCAAAGCATTCAAATAGGCTTGCATAGCCAGTGTATTATTCCCCTGCAAATCCATCACTTTGCCATAATAAAACAATGCCTTCCCCGCTTTCACCTTATCCTCCCCATTCTTATAATAATCTACCGCAATTTTTATCAACGAGTCCGACTGCAAGCTGTCCAGATAGTTCTTATCACGCGCTTGCGTCAGCAGCAATGCATAGTCTGCCCGCTGCTTCCCACGAAGCTCCTCCGGATGAGGAATTTGCTCCAACAGCAGCAATGCACTGTCAGGATATACATCCATATACCTCTCTACCTTATCAAAAACATTGGATACGTTCTTCTCTACGCAAGAACCAACAGTACACAAACGGACAAAAGCCCAAGATATAACAGTTTTTTCATATGAACATGTTCTTTACCAGATTATCATTGCGTATACACAGAATCCTTTTGGAGATAAATATTCACACCAGCCAACGGCAATCCTTTTTCCCCATCAGTCACAATGCCATTTGTCTGCGCATTAGAAACAACTGCACAGCAGAATGTTATGAACAGTACTATACATCGCTTCATAATCCATGTATATATAATTAAACTTTGGATGAGAATAAGCTTTTTTACGGCCTCTCCCTTCAAAGATACAAAAAACCGCTTCAACAATGTACAAAAACAAGATAAATGTGACAAACAAAACAAATAGCTCAGAGCTTGTTTCCCCTTACATAGGCTTCCTTTCCATTTTCTGTACGGAGTTATCAGCGCCTATCGGCCGTGATGCGCTCTGCCAACGGCCGTCAACCACTCGACTAACGACCGTCAACAAGGTGCCTCATGCCCGTTGAACACCTATTATACTCATAGTTTCCCCATACTGTACACCTATCTTATTCCTATTATGAGCCCAGCTGCAGTCTATCGGTAAACGGTCTTTTACGAAGTTAATGCCGTGTTTACACGAAACGCATATCGTGTAAACAAGATATTTGCAAAATGCTGTACATTCTATTAATACACTAACAAACAAGACATTAACTTACTTTCCGGCGTATTTCCGCTGTGGAAGCAAAAGTTGCTTCCACCTTTTTGAGTTGCTTCCACAGCACTTGTAATGCCGATGAATAAAGGGATGCAGGAAGTAGGTGGAAGTGTGGAAGCAGAAATGATAAAACTAAGCAGAGATAATTTTCCCTTAAAAGCAATAAAACTCCAGAATCTGCTGGAGCAAAGCATCCTGCTTTCCCAGACCTTTTTCCAACTCCACACTTTTCAGGTTATAGAGTTGTGCCAGCAAAGCTGACGACTGCTTCTCGCAAAGACGGGAATCATGTACCTGCTCCATCCAGCAGACGGTCTCTCCCCAAACATCTACCGAAAGATGTGACAAGACTTCTGTCGGGGCTCCCCCCTTCTCCACCTTACGGAAGATTTCGACCAAAGCACACAACAAGCTGGACATTATCTGTTTACAACGGGAATGGGAACGGGATTCCCGGTTTCTGAAACGTAGCAGGAAATAGTACCCCAGCCATAAATAAACGGTGGTGACTTCTGCATGGATTTTCTCTATCCTCTTCCAATGCGCAACCAAGGCAGCATCAATTTCTTCCAGAATCGCATCCGTATCATCTTCTATGTAGTATTTCTGCGCAAGACACTCTATCACGCACCCCCATTTCGCCATATCCACACACTCTTGCGTACGCCCCATCCATACATGGGCTTCCTCCAATATCCGGAATGCCTTTTCTCCACATTCCGGAGCATCATAAAACCGATACTGACGAAACAACAGAAGAGACTGACATAATAACTCATCCAAAGAGTACTCCGCACTTTCCATATTTAAAATTCAAGTATCCATTCAGGTAACAAAATCGAGCAAAAGTAATCATTTCCTAAGAAAATCACGCTGTTTCAGCACAAAAACCGGCAGGAAAAAGAAGATACCGATGACGGACATCACCAGTCCGCCAATGGTACCCGCCGCCAATGGAAACCAGAAAGCCTCCTTGTCCTCACCTATCATGAAAGGGATAAATCCCAGAATGGTAGAAACTACCGTGAGGAAAATAGGAACGACCTTCGCATTCCACGCCTTGACGTAGGCACGAAGAGCGGAAAGACGGGGGAAACGACGTCGGATGCTGTTGTACTCGTTCAGGACATAGATGCTGGCATTCACCGTGATGCCGCACAGCAGGACGAACGAGGCAAAACCGCCCTGGTCGAAGTTCAGCCGGAACCAATAGAAAGTAAGAAATACCCCGATATAAGAAACCGGAATCACAAAGATGATGGCAAGCGGCTGCTTCAGGGAGTTGAACAGAACGCTGGTCGTAAAGAAGATGATGGCTATCACCACCAGCAGAAGCAGGTATTGGCGGTTGTCCTTCTCGCCCCATGACCAACTGTTGCTGTCCGACTCGGCTGTATAACCCATCGGCAACAGTTTGTTGAACTCCTCCAGGTCACGTTTCTGTATCTTGTTGCCCATCTCATTGGAGCCGATATATTCGTATTGCAGGCAGAGGCGGTACTGCTGGTTTTCTTTGGCAATCTCCTGCGGCATCTGTCCCTTTTCCACAGTAGTCAGTTCGGAAAGCTTGTAATGCTTGCCGTTTCCTACTCCATAGGGGAAGAACTGCATCGCCCAGATGTCATATTCGGCAGACTGGCGGGAAGAGAGCTTGATTTTCTCCATCCCCTGCTCGGCCGCTACCGAGCCAATCTCCAGATTCTTGCCGAAGATGGGGCGCACCGCAGAGAAAAGCACTTGCGCGTCAATGCCCTCTTGCGCCATGCGCTCCTTGTTCAGGTTGAAGTAGAATTCCTGATAGTCATCCTTCCACCAGGAGAACTCCGAATTGATGAGCACTTCCTTGATACGCCGGTGCGTCAGCAGCTTGGCCTTCAGCTTCTCCGCCCACTCATAGAGTTCGTCGTAGTTGTAGCCGTACATCCTGATGCGGTAGGAGCCGGCACTCTCGCGGACGTCATTACTGAACCCCTGGTCCTGCAATCCGTAGATGCCCCAGCTGCCGCCTCCCAGTTCCAGTGCCTTGCTTATCATATTGGCTTTCAGTGTATAGGGAAAACCGCTGTTCCGGGCTTCCTTCTTGAAATAAATCTGCATACTGGCACGCCGGGGGCTGTAGATGGAAGTATGAAACTGCCTGATTTCCTTGAACCGGCTGAGGTAGGTCTCCATACGTTTCATCAAAGTGTTCATCTGCTCGAGGGTGCTGCCATTGGGAAGGTTGGCGTTGGCATAGAGCACCACCTCCTCATTACGGGTGAAGTAACTGCCTTCGTACACCTTCTGTATGAAAAGCCGCAAGCTGCCGCCCAGCGCCTTGTCCACAATGGGTTTCACCGACTCCTTATAGGTATCCGAACCGAATACCTTATTGTAAGCAGCTTCCCATTTTCCCCCTCCTTCCAGTTTGTCGGGCAACAGAAAAACGGGCAGACCGAAACCCAACAGTAACAGCAGGCATACAGCCCAGCGCCAACGGCACAGAAAACGGATGAGAGCAGAATAGCAGCAGGAGAAATAAACGGGGAAACGTCTGAAAATCCGTCCCAACCTTGTTTTGAATGTTTGCGTCAGCCCCGGCAAGACAAGACGCCTCTTCTTCCCCGTAATCCGCCTCACCAGTCCTATCTTCTCAATCATCGACGGAACAAAGAACAACGCCACCATCAAGGAAACAGCCAGATTGATGATCACTACCGCTGCAAAGTCCTGCAGGTTGAGCCGTATCTTCTCGTCAAGGAAGAAAATGATAACAAGCGCACCCATCGTAGTGAGGGTTGCCGCCAACACCGACAGGAAGGCCTTGAGATTACGCCGATGCAGAATGTGGTCGGTCATGACAATGGTGCTGTCTATCACCAGATTCAGCGAGACAGTGATACCCGCCAGCGAATAAAGCTGCATCTCAAGTCCGAAGAGGTAGTAGAAGATAAGTGCCACCGCTATATTTACAGCCAGGCTGGTAACTATCAGAAAAAGATATTTCAACTTACGAGTAATGAGCCATACGAATACAAGCAGGATGAGTACCGTCAAACCGGTACGGAAGTAAATCTTGTCCAGTTCTTCCCGTATGTACTCGGTCGCATCATAGCTGGTATGCACTTCATATCCGACAGGAAGTACCTGCCGAACAGCTTCCATCTCGTCCATCACGGCACGGTTCAGTTGCAACTGGTTGGCAGTTGCTTCCGCAGTAATGGATAGATAGACGGAATTCAGCCCATTGATGCGGTAATAGCTTTGCGGCTCCTCCTCCATACGGACAGCCGACACCAGTTCGTCCAAGCGGAGCAGTTTCCCGTCGGTAGCCGTCACGGTGATGGCAGCAGGATTAAAACCAAGGGAGTTGCTCTCCGGCACCAGTGTCAGGCGTATCCATTCCCGGCTACCGTTACCTGTATCCACATTGTGCGTACCCAGAAATTCCTTCCGGTAATGCCGCTGTACTGCCTCGCTGATGTCCGATAGGGTCACACCCAGCAAGCGCAACTGTTCACTGTCATATTCCAGTCTCCACTCCATGGGCGTGGCACCGCTGAGTTCCACCTTATAGATACCCGGAATATTTGCCAGCCGCGGCTTGATATGCTCCTCGGCATACTGCTGAATCAATATCGGAGTGGAAGGGGCGTTCAGGGTGAAGGACATGAAGGGGCGTGAGGCGTTCTCGTCGGGCACTTTCATGTGAATGGTGGGATAGCTGACACCTTCGGGCAATTGGGGCCACGTCTGCCGGATGATGGTGGAAGCTTCGAAGCGGACTACCTCGACATCGGCATGCTTGTCCAGCTCCACAGTAATGTTGCCGTAGCCGTTGCCCGAGGTGGAGTTCAGCCGCTTCACTCCGCGGATACGCGCCAGCATGGATTCCAGCTTGCTGGTCACTTCCATCTCCACCACCCGCGACGAAGTGCCAGGCATGCTGAAACCCACCGTGAAGCCGGGCAGGCTGCGTGACGGATTCAGCTTGACGGGGAGCAGCGGTATCAACGCCACCCCTACCAAAGCAAGGCAGACAAACGCCACTATGACGGTGAAGGAAGAAACTCGTTTCATCAGTTATTATAATCAAATTTTTCCGACAGCGAAAATCCGCTGGCAAAGTCGTGCAACGTCAGTTTCCGTATCTTGTAATAATTCAGCCAGTAGTCCTGCAAGGCGGAGATGTAATTGCGTTGCGCTTCCTGCTGGCGGTTCAGCGAGAGGGTCAGGCTGTTGATGTCTGCCTTGCCGATAATGAAGCGCTGGCGGGTTTCGTTATACGCCAGGATGGCAAGGTCGAGGGCCTCTTCGGCACTGGCGACGAGGGCTTGCTGGACGTTGAAGTCACTGACGGTCATGATAACCTCCTCCTCAATGCTGATTTCACTCTGCCGGGCAGAAGTCTTCACCACGTTCAGATTGTTCCTCGCCATGTTGTATTTGCCTTTCCTCACGCCCCAGTCCACCAGTGGAATGGAGACACTGACCGACACCATCTCCTGCTGCATGGGATGCCTGTATGCTTCACCGAATTTCTCTGCCACCTGGTTGAAGCCGACGCTGGCGTTGATGCTGGCGTTGAAGCGCGATTCCTTCTTCGTCTTGTCTACTGTCTGCTCGGCTTCCAGCACTTCCTGACGAAGCCCCAGAAATTCCGGATTGTTGGCTTGAGCGGCCAGCAAAGCCTCATCAACCGGTATGGTCAGCGCCCTCGGACGTCCCGGAAGCGACACCCTGATATCCGTGTTCTTCTCCATATTCAGGAAAGATGCCAACGAAAACATGGCGCGCTTCAAGGCACTGGCGGCATTCTGCAAAGTATTGCGGGCGTTCACCACGTCGAGTTTCAGCGTCAGCAGGTCGGCACGGCTGATGGCGGCTATTTTCAAGCGCTGCATGCCGATGCGGTAGAGGGTATCGGTGGAGACGGCATTGTCCTTGGCCAAGTCATATTCCGCCTGTGCCATGGCAAGCGCAAAGAAATAGGTAGTGGCCTGCTCGGATACTCGCTCTGCATTGTAAATATACTCCTTCTTCACCTTTTCGTACTTCAGCGGCTCAATCCTGCGTTCCCAACGGAAAGGATTGTAACCGACCAGACTCTGCGAGTAGCCCAAACGAACCGGGACACTGGTGAACTGGGTATACTTGTTTCCACCGAAGCTCCGCATATAGCCCAGCTCCGTATCCAGATAGAACGTACCGCCCGTCAAGTCGAAATTCTGTCTGACGGCAAGATTGCCGTATGCATAGAAGGATTGCTGGCTGCGATAGATGTCAAGGTCCTGTTCGGAGTCGTAACGCTTGGTGATATCGCGGTTGTACTGTGCCGGAGTCATGTTCAGCGTCAGGCTGGGAAGGCGGTTTGCCTTATAGGTGCGGTATTCCCAATAACCGGCCAGATACATGTTCTTGGTGCGGAAGGCTTCCAGCGAACTGTCATTCGCCAGGGCAATGGTCTGCTGCAAATCGAGCGTTATCCGCTGTTGGGCAAAAGCGGAAAGGGCTCCCAGACTGAACAAAAGTATAAGACTTAATTTCTTCATGCTCTTTCTTTTCTATAAATAAACCAATATATCAACGGGATGATGAACAGACTGACCAGTGTCCCCACGAACATCGCCCCAATCATCGCTATGGAAAGCGGCTTCTGCAGCTCCGAGCCCATGTCGAACGAGAACAGCAGCGGAACCATAGCGAAAATGGTGGTGAGCGATGTCATGATGATGGGCCGGAGCCTTCTGCGCCCCGCCTCGTGGATGGCCTCGAGCAACGGCATCCCCTCTTTCCGTAATTCATTAATGGCATCCAGCTTCAAGATGGAGTCGTTGATGATGATACCGCACGTCACAATCAGTCCGATGGCAGACATCAGGTTCAGGGTATGCCCGCATATCCACAACAGAAGCAGGGCAAACGCCACATCTATCGGAATTTCCAGCAGCACGATGAGCGGCTGCACGAAGCTTTCGAACTGGGCGGCAAGAATGAAATACATCAGCAGGATAGAGATGAAAAGAATCACCACCAACTCGTCCAGCATCTGGCGGTTGGAGAAGAAACTGCCGGAGAAGGCCGTATCCCAGTCACCCGTGGCATCTGCCTCCCGCTTCACCTTTTCCATCAACTCCGGAGCATCGTCCACTTCATAGAAACGGAACGGTATATATTCACCGTTGCGTCCTGCCGTAATCGTTTTCAAATCCTCGGCCGGACGCACCTTTACCAGCTCCCGAAGCGGAATATGCTCCACTTCGCCCTTACTGTCCGGACGGGTCTGTATCAATGTCTGCTGCAGCACCTCGTTCACTGTCCGCTCCTCGCCCACAATGCTGATAGGCAGGTATTGCTGGTAGGAATGGAGCATAGCTACGCTGTTCTCCTTGAACGCTGTCCGCAGCGTACGGTAAAGCTCGTCATACGAAACGTCATAGAGCAACAGCTTTTCCTGCAGGATGCTTATGTCAAGCTGGTTCTCGAAAGCGATACCTACGGGCGCTGTCCCCGTAAGCTCCGCAAACTGTTGTTCCAGTCCGCGCAATTCTTCCGCCGCCGGCGCCTTCTCCTTATTGCGGGCATAAAGTTCCGCCACCACATCGGCCTCCCCGGTCACGAAAAGCTTCTCGAACACGGTTTCGGGTGGAGAAAAGGAGACTGTCGCCAACGGATATTCCCGTGTCAACCACTCGCCCGCCTGCTTCTGCAAGGGAGCAATCCCGTCAGGCGAGGAAGTCTTGAAATACAATTCTGCCTCCGAAGAAGAGAGAGCCTGCTCACGGTTCAGCAGATAGTCCTGCTGGCCTATGGCAGCCGTCTGTTCCACAGTCTTGTCCAACAACTGTCCGAACAGCACATTCACACGATGCCGGTTCTCGTCCACATGTATATTTTCGTTCCATTCCACATGGACTATCAGTTCATTCTGGTCTATCTGCGGCATACGCTCCTTGGCTATGGAATAGAACAGAAAGACACAAAGAGGTATAGAAACCACACAGAATACGCTACTTACCGTCTTGTGGGAAAATACCCAGTCGATGCCCGCATCATAAAAACGGTCCAGCGTATGTTCCTTCAACGGATTGTTGATGCGGATGCGGGAGAACCACGACCTGCCGCGCAACCCCATCCGGTAGACCAGCATATAGAGGACTGGCAGCAGCATGATGCCCGTGAAGTAGGAAACCAGCAACCCTACCGTAACAGAGAATGCCTGGTCATAGAACAACGCCCCTGCAATGCCGCTCATAAATATCAGCGGCACAAATACGGCAATAGTGGTCAGCGACGAACTCAGCATGGGCGTAATCACCTCACCCGTTCCCGTCACGCAAGCCCGCCGCAACGAATAGCCCCGTTCGCGATACTGCGAAATGTTCTCCGTCACAATGATGCTGCTGTCAATCATCATACCCAACGCCAGGATTAATCCCGACAAAGAAATGATATTGAGTGACATCTTGAACAAGTAGAAGAACAGGAAGCAGATGACAATAGATACCACCATACTCAACCCGATGATGAACGGTGATTTGATGTCACCCAAGAAGAGTACCGCCACAATGCAGATGAACAGGAAACCCAACGACAAATTTTGCTGAAGATTGGAGATGGTATAGTCCAGCAACTCCGTCTGGTTACGGCTGATGCTAAAATCAATGTCGGGATATACTTTCTTGAAGTAGTCCATCGTGCTGTTGATGGCAAGCTTCATGTCTTCCATATTCTCGTCCGCCTGCTTGATGACGGCAAGGGTAACGGCACGCTTGCCATTGCTCATGGAGACACCTTTCTCCTTGGCAGGAACAATCTCTACCCGGCAGAAGTCTCCCAAGCGGATGATACGTCCTTCCTTTCGCAGCAGGATGCCCTTCACGTCCTCCTCTGTCCGCAGCAGGGTGGAGAACTTAATGTTGTATTCGTAGTAGCCGTCGCGCACAGTCATGCTGCCCGGCTCCACGTTGTTTTGCGCCAGCACGTTTTCTATGTCTTCAATGGAGAGCCCCAACACAGCAAGCTTACCCGGGTCGGGCACAATCTGTAACTGGCGTTCGACCAAACCCGTGACATCCACCATTGCCACTTCTGCCAACTGCTCGATGCGACGCTTTATGACATTTTCGGCAAACTCGCACAAATCAAGAAACGCGCGTTCGTCCACCTTGCCGTATGCACTGTCGTTTTTTAGGGTCAGATTGAGGTAGAAGACAGGAATGTCCGTCGCACTTGCCTTTATCACCTTCGGGCGTTCGGCATCCTTGGGCAGATAGTTCATGGCGGCGTCAATCTTCTCGTTCACTTCTATGAAGGCAAGGTCGGTATTCGTACCGAAGTCGAAGCCCAGGCGGATGATGCCTGCACCATCGCGCGTCTCGCTGTCCATGTCCTTCAGTTTCGCCACCTGGATGAGCTGCTGCCGCAGAGGTTTCACCACCGTATTCTCTAATTCACGCGCCGAGGTATTCTGCGCCGACACCTGCACTGTAATTTCCGGGATGGCAATATCGGGCAGCAAGGATACCGGCAAGGTGAAGTAAGTCACCAGCCCGACAATGAAGCATGCTGTAAATGCCATCAGTACGGCAATAGGCCGCTGTATCAAAAACTTTATCAATTTTCAATTATGAATTTAAATTGTGAATTATGAATTTTCAACTTTCAATTTTCATCTTTCAATTTTCCACCACCTTCACCGGCGCCTCATGTGCCAAATTCACATTTCCCGTCACGATGACCGTATCGCCTTCTTTCAGGGCATCGTCGGCCATGCTGTAGCTTTCCGCATTCTCCAGTCCGGTCTGCACATAGTTCCACTGCGCCTTTCCGTCTTTCAGGGTAAAGACGACTTGCTTACCCGAACGCAGTACGACGGCACTTTTGGGTATCACGAGCTGACCGTCCAGAGAACGGTGTACATTTACCCTCACATTCATGCCGCTAAACAGACGTCCCCTGCCATTGACGGATGCCTTTACTTTCACCATTCCCTTATCATCTACCAGAGGATTGATTTGGGTGATGCGGCCCTCTTGTTTGGAAGAGGCATCCGAGTAAGGGGTGACAATCACCTTGTCGCCACTCTTTATCAGGGGGAGTTCACTTTCCAGTACCGTAAAGTCCACTTCCATGCCCTGAGTGCCAATGATGGAGCAGAAAGATTCCGAAGTGCTTGCCTCGTTGAAGGGCTTGGAAAAGAGGTTCGCCACCACGCCGTCGAAGGGGGCAACCAGCGTAGCATGCTCTTCTTCATAGGCGGCGAGTTCGTACTGGGAAAGGCTTTGGTCGTAACCGCTCTTTACTCGTGCCAGCTTCATGATGTCGGCAGGAATTTTGGAAGTATCACCCACCGGATAGCCTTGCCCTATCAATACGTCCTGCAGCTCAAGTTCCGCTTTGTCCAGAGCATCCTTGGCTTGCGCGGTCTTGTTCTTCAGACGGAACTTATCCAGTTCGGCAAGCTTCTGCCCTTTGCGCACCGGGTCACCGTTCTTCACGTAGATGTGTGCCACTACACCGGTGGTCTCAAAACGCAAATCCGCCATGGCACCGGCGGTTACTTTTCCGTTGCTCACCAGTTCATGCTCAAAGGTCGCCCGCTTCAGGACTTTCACGGTCACTTCATTGCTTTCACTTGGCAGGACGGTTGCCACCCCTTCCTCGGACTCTTTTCCCTTTCCGGCATCGGAGCAGGCGGCAAGCAGGGCAACGGCCATGCATAGCAGGTATCGATAGTTCTGTGTCTTCATATTCATACTCAATTATAAATTGATAAAATTAATCGTTTCAAAAAAACGAACCGATATTTGCATGTGGACACTTTTTTCATAGCACTTTAGCAATTAGTTCGCTCATTATTAACACCTTCCGTTTTTATTCATCTTTTTTGATATGGACAAAAATAAGCTGAATCTTTTTTATTTCCTCCCTCATCTGTCGTATTGCCGTAGAATGCACTTTCGGCTCTTTCGTCAATACCATCCGCTTCATTTTTTCAAACTTGTCCGGTTGTCTGAATCCTGGTTCCGCATAAAGCTTCGCAAGCAGATAATAGGGGTAAATACGCCCCGGCAAACGATGGGTGGAACGGATAAACCAGTCTTCCGCTGATAAGCAGTCACCCATCTGCTGATAGTTCTTGCCTATCACATTCAGTATCATGGGGTCACAACTACGCTGTAAAGCTTCTTTCAAAATACGGTTGGATTTACCGAACTGCTGCTGCTTGTGCAATCCATGACCATATTCGAACAAGAAAGATGCCCGGTCTCTCAACAGAGGATAAAGGCGCCCGTACTCTTTCTCTGCCGATTGATACGCACCTGCACTATACAACACACGCGCATTCATCCACTCCCGGCAAGCCTGCTCCACTTGCAAGTCATTCTTCAGGCGAAAACCGCCAATGATGCCTACTGATACAGCCAGCCCCAACCATTGCCAACGGTCGGCACCGGACAAGCACGCCACAAGCAATCCTCCAAATGTAACGATAAATACCGGAAGTTGTAGCGGATAGGAGGAAAAAGAAAATATCATCAAGGAAAGAATGGCCCCACAGATACCATAACGTCCTTTACGGACTCCCCTATACAAACACAGCACGACCACAACCAATAGACATACAGCCAAAGGAATACCCAGTTCGACCGCAACCTGCAGATATTCATTGAATGCATATTCCGGACTTCCCGCCACACGTTCCTCCCACGGTTCATAATCACCTGCTGCAAAATAAGTTTCCTGCGCATTTCCATAGGCTGCTGCGAAATTATGAATCCCATATCCGGTCAACGGCTTTTCTGCAATGGCACGACAAGTTATCTTCCACATGAAAAGACGGCCACGTGCAGAATCGGGTTTCAAGACAAACAGTAAATAGCCCGCCAATAGCAAGACACAGAATCCACCGACCACTACCATCACCACACGCTGCCTTTGCTGCTGCCATAATAATCTGAACTTATCCGTCCAATCCATATGCCAAGCATATACACACAGACAGGAAACTCCTGCCGCCAACCATGCCGAACGGCTCATTCCTGCCGGAAGCACACAAAGGATAAGCAGCATCACACCACCGGCAACCATAGCTCCAACTTTATCCATCACCTTTTTCCATCCTTTCCCGTCATTCCGGTCAGAGCAGAGAATCTCCCCCCTCTTGGTCAGCCATTGATGCAGACAGACCGGAAGTATCATGGCCAAATAGCCGGAATAAGGCCCCGGATTGAAGAAAGAACCTGTCAATACATACAAGGAATGGTTGGACACAGCATAACCATAAAGCTGCCTCAATCCCCAAACAGCCTCAATGCCCCCCAGCATTACCAATACCCACGAAACCGGTATAAAAAGAAAATACCTTTTTTCCATCATCAATCCAGCCATCAACAGACATCCTGCAACTACCAATGCACTTTTATCGAAATAGAGCCATTGCCCTATAACATCAGCTACAGGAAGTCCGGAAGAAACGTTACATGCCAAAGACAATAAAACTATACAAGCAATGTAGACCAAACTTCCAGTCAATAGATTACGTACATTATTCATTCTATCTATCAAATATTCAATAGTATTCTATAATTCACCAAAAGATTTGTTTCCCGTCTTTATATTCAAAAATCCGTTCATCTTTACCGGCTGTGTGATTCTTCAGATAAAATAAAGCACCTTGAAACCCTGAATAGACAATAGAATCTGACACAGCCATTTGCCGCCCGACAGAATTCCATTTTCCTCCACCCCAATAAAACAATTCATACAAATTACCTTTATAAATAAAATTCACCTCATTACGAGGAGTATACACCACCTTCTCCACACGATGGGGACTTCCAAAGTCCATCCCGGTCCATCCTCCATCCGGATGTATATAATCAAATGAAGTATCCGGATTACCGTCAAATGCGTTCAAATATTCATGTGTATTGTCTTCAAAACTTCCCGGAGTACCTATGATTTCCCCATATAGAGGTATGGTATCTTCCGTATTCTCATAAAAAGCCAGTTCCGAGATATTACAGAAACATCCGTCAGCACCCTTATAGCGCATATACCGATACGGTTTATCAGACTTCAACCGGGCCACAGTATATAGCCGATACGGAGCCTCCTTTATCAAAAGTAGAGTATCCTTCCGCCCAAAGTCTGCCCGGTCGCTTCCTTCCACTACTCCCCCAATCATCCGGTCATTGAAAAGAACACTCAAAGTAAGATGGCACTTCCTATACAAGACCAATTCCTGCTTTTCAGCTTCCGGAACAATGAACCGTATCTTTCCGGTTTCACGCTCCAGAAGAAAAGGAGAAGATACTGCAGCGTATTCCTTTCCGTTCCAGGCAGCCAGCGTAAAGACCGCCCCGCCTCCCACATCCTCAAAACGAGCCTCCCCCTTCTTAAAGAAAGTATATCCTATAGGTTGCCATTGTAGTCTGTTGGCAAGGCACAAATACACCATATCCCCCTCACGAAACTGTCCGGAAAGCAAAGAATCCGGAAGAGCTACAGTCCAATTCCTGCTACCGGTATAAAGTGCAGTGACATCGCGGAAGAACGGACGTCGGAATGCCGGGTAAACATCGGAATATTTCCCCAGTTTCCGTACCGCCTCCTTATCAATACTATAGGTTGCCCGGTACATTTTTCCCCTCGAAATGCTATATTCTTCCGCTTTGCTCCATACTTCTTCATAAGGAAGATTTGCAATGTATGTCTTTCCTTCCTTATCCAAAACAAAATTCCAGAAATGAGAGGCATTGTTGTCTCCTAATACCATCACCCTATCTACTCCGCACGGAATGCCCAATGCCCGCAACACATATATCATGGCATCCGTAAACTCTCGGCAACTGCCCGTATGCCATTTCAGTACATCCGGTCCCAAATGAGGCCCCACCGGAAAAAGAGCCGTATTCCGGTAGTTCGCTTTCCGCAACGTATCCATCAACAACTGGGCGGCAACCTTAGGATTATCAGCCTCATCTGTCTTCCTGAATTCATCCAAAATCGGGCTATAGCACTCATAAATTTCTTTGCGCCAGAGAGAAAGCGGCTCATCCCCTATTCTATAAGGCAATATATATTCGCAGAAAGTATCAAAATCAACATGCTTTCCCCAAGGTTGCTCCCGCCAGACTTTGAATGCCCATTCTATATGATTGACCAAAAAAGCGGAATCCACCGTCATAATGTCCCTCTTATAAGTCAATTGATTTATAGAAAATTCTCCATCTGCTCTTTTCAAGGAATCAATCAACTCTTGCACATGCCTGGAATAAGGAAATGAAACGTATTCACTGAAATACTTCCTGTAATTCTCCAAGGCCTTTCCCTCGTAAGCACCATGAAAAGGCATATTCTCTATCAGAAAACAAGCAGCACGATATTTGTCACCGTCCTCTTCCTTGTAACGGTCCAGTACCTTTTGCAACTCCGCACGGTTATCACCGGCAAGATTCAAAGCTGTGTCCAACCACTGATTTTCCGAAGAACAAGCCATAAACAGACCTGCTGTAAACCATACCCATACACACCAATGTTTCATATCACTATTCCATTTTTTTCTATTCCAATCTGAAAGACAATCCAATCAATCCTTACAATCCGATACAAATACCTGCTTACCATCTTCCATATGAAATATCAGTTCTTCTTCTCCACGGGTACTGTCATGCAAATAGAGCAAAGCTCCCGATGGTATCCCGTCATATGGCAGAAAAGGTTTTTCTGCCATTTTCTTCCCCAATGAGTTCCAACAGCCCTCTCCCCAATAGAAGAGTTCATAACAATCCCCTATCCTGACAAAGTTATCATCGTTACGGGGCATATACATAAAATTGTCTATAGTAACAACCTTTCCAAAATCCACCGTTACACTTGCACCGGGTTTTGATGAAATGAAATACGACAACGGCTCATTATCATAGACCTGATGGGCAAAAGTACCCACTGTAGCCGGAGCATCTCCCCAACTGTCTATAGGGACAATTTCTTCCTCTCCTTTATAAAAATGCATTTCGGCAACTTCCGCATATCCCTCTGCCGAAGAACAAAAACGGGCATAACGGCCCCTTACCGGTTTTTCAAGAACAACGTGATTATAATTGATACTGGGCGTATCTTTCACAGTACACAATAACTCCGCATTTTTAAAATCCTTATCACAAGCCGCCTCAAAATGCCCGTCTTTTATCCCTCCCATATAGTTCCTGATACGTTCCGAAAGAGGGTATTTCCGATACAATTCAGCAGAATAGCACTTGGAGGTATCTGCAACATAAGGATGTATATCCTTGCCATCAAAATAAAAAGGATTTCCAATAGGGCGATACTGCCCGTTTGCGAATGCCAACAATATATAAACCTGCCTCGAAGCCAAATTCCTGAAAAGCGCTTTTCCACTTTCTACCTTAGTAAAATCTATTCCCCGCCACCCATAAGCACTGGACAACCCCACATAAACATAATTCCCGTCCATCCCTTCTACCGGCAGTTCCAGATTCGAATCAAAATAATTATCCGACACTTTTCTTGCAAACACATCCTTAAAAGCAGCCGGTACGGACCGGTTCCGCATAAAATCACCATCCATGTCCCATTGTCTGCCAAAACACCGGCGGTAAACCACGCTCGGGCGCCGACTGTCAATATAGAAACTCCCCCGTTCCGGCTTCCGGGAAGGGAAAGTAAAAGGAAGGCAGACACCCGTTACATCCCTCACCACATTCCACACATGCCCTTTCCGTGTTTCCGCATTGAAAGTATAGAAATCATAGGCTACCGGGACGCCGATGGCCCGCATCACATAAATCATAAAATCACAAGCATCCTGACACTTGCCGATACGATTATGCAGCAGGTACTCTCCTCCCAAATGCGGATAGTT
>OLWP01000483.1_pt1 | contig 15986 bp, 13 predicted proteins | sample 1673741 | NCBI WGS metagenome assembly OLWP01 (sample SAMEA103958125, study PRJEB25191) | human gut metagenome
AGTATGCCCCGTATTCTGCCCTTAATACAAGCATAATATAAATTTTTACCAACACATTTTGTCCTATAACCCTAAATTTATAGTATGCTAATTATGATTAAATAATTTTGATTTGAAAAAAATTATAAATATCGTATAATAAATACATAAGGATAAGCAATTCAGCTTATTAAGGAAAGGGGGATCTTATTATGGAGTTAACAGTAAGAGGCAAAAATCTTGAGATCACCGATGCTTTACATACTTATGTAGAAAAGCATACGGGAAAGATTCAGAGGTACTTTGATAAACCCATTAAGATCAATGTTTTACTTCGCATTTCCAATATGACGAAAACTTGTGAAGTGACAGTGTTTATTGATGGCGTAATTCTTCGTGGTGTTGAAAAGTCTGACGATATGTACAAATCGATCGACCTTGTTTTTGACAAAGTTGAAAGACAGATTCATAAATATAAGACACGCCTGGCAAAGAAATTCAAAGAAAGAAACACGCTCAGCAAACAGTTCATGCAGGAAGAAGAAGCTGTACAGCCTGTATCTGAATCTGCTTTTGAAATTGTTAAGACCAAACATTTCAACATTACCCCAATGTCTCCGGAAGAAGCAATTCTTCAGATGAATCTTTTAGGACATAGTTTCTTCATGTTCTTCAATTCCGAGACCGAAGGAATGGCTGTCGTTTATCGCAGAGATGACGGCAAGTATGGTCTGATTGACGCTAACAAATAAATTAGTAGAGATTAATGAAAAAGGGAGCGGAATATTCCGCTCCCTTTTGACTATATGGGGGTATTTTGATAAAATAAACAAGATGTACAGATGAATAGATATGCTGGAAGGATTAGATTCTTGAATCAATTTAAATAAGGAGCTGCTTCGATGTTTGATAAGTTTTTTGACAGGTTGTTCAATGGTTCAAATGAGAAAGAGATCAAAAAGATCCGCAAGATCGTTGAACAGGAAATAAATCCTCTTGAAGGTTCAATGAAGAAACTTAGCGATTCCTCGTTGGCAAACAAAACAAATGAATTTAAGGCAAGACTGGCGAAAGGGGAAACTCTTGATGATATCCTGCCGGAAGCTTTTGCTGTAATACGAGAAGCATCCCGCCGTGTACTTGGCATGCGTCACTTTGATGTGCAGCTGATTGGCGGTATTATCCTCCACAAGGGAAATATTGCTGAAATGTGCACCGGCGAAGGCAAGACCTTGGTTGCAACTGCTCCGGTATATTTGAACGCTCTGGAAGGCAAGGGCGTACACGTCATCACTGTCAACGATTATCTTGCTAAGCGTGATAGTGAATGGATGGGCCAGGTTTATAAATTCTTAGGACTTACTGTAGGCCTGATTGTACATGATCTTGATTTCAACCAGAGAAAGATTGCCTACAACTCAGATATTACCTACGGGACAAACAATGAATTTGGCTTTGATTATCTTAGAGATAATATGGTCACATCATTGGATCAGATGATACAGCGTCCGCTGCATTTCTGCCTGATCGATGAAGTCGACTCCATTCTGATTGATGAAGCACGTACACCATTGATCATTTCCGGACCGGGACAGAAATCTACGGATAATTACTACGTAATGGCAAAACTTGTCCCGCAGCTGAAGAAGGATGAAGATTACACAATTGATGAAAAGCAGAAAACTGTTGCACCGACTGAAGCCGGTGTTGCAAAGATGGAAAAACTGCTTCATGTAGATAATCTTTATGACGCAGAAAATCTGGAATTAAACCATCTCTTCGTTCAGGCCCTGCGTGCGCAGGCCATGATGGAAAGAGACCGTGACTATGTCGTCAAGGATGGCGAAGTAGTTATTGTTGATGAATTTACCGGCCGACTGATGTATGGCCGTCGTTACTCTGATGGCCTCCATCAGGCTATTGAAGCAAAAGAGGGACTGGAAGTACAGCGTGAAAGCCAGACTCTGGCAACAATCACCTTCCAGAACTACTTCAGAATGTATGCTAAGCTCGCCGGTATGACCGGTACTGCAAAAACGGAAGAACAGGAATTTATCAAGATTTACGGACTTCCTGTACTTCAGGTTCCAACCAATAAACCGATACTGCGTAAGGATCTCCCCGATGTTGTCTTCAAGACAAAAGCAGGGAAGTACAGAGCGGTTGTCAAGGAAGTTCAGCGCAGACATCAGACCGGGCAGCCAATGCTTATTGGTACAACGTCGATCGAACAGTCCGAAGAACTCTCACATCTTTTGACCCAGGCAGGCATTGTCCACAGTGTACTGAATGCTAAATATCATGAACGTGAAGCAATGATTGTCGCTCAGGCAGGCCAGAAGGGGCAGGTTACCATCGCAACGAATATGGCAGGCCGTGGTACGGATATCCAGCTTGGCGAAGGTGTTGCTGAACTTGGCGGACTTGCGATTATTGGTACTGAACGTCATGAAAGCCGAAGAATTGATAATCAGCTTCGCGGACGTGCCGGCAGACAGGGCGATCCGGGTTCAAGCCAGTTCTTCCTTTCGCTGGAAGATGATCTTCTAAGAATCTTCGGTGGCGATAATATAAAGAAATTCATGGAAAAGATGGGCCTTGATGATGATGAACCGATCAACAGCAAGATGGTTTCAAATGCTATCCAGAAGGCCCAGAAACGTGTAGAAGCTCGTAACTTTGATATACGTAAGTACGTTCTCGAATACGACGATGTCATGAACCAGCAGCGTAAGGTCGTCTATGAACAGAGAAGAAGAATCCTTGAGGGCGAAAACATGAAGGACCAGATCCTGAACATGGTCGACACAATCATTGAAAAAGGAATGGAAATTTACGCTGATCCCAAATTATATCCGGAAGAATGGGATTTTGCCGGCCTTCTGAAGTATAGTGAAAAGTACTTCCTCTCACCGGGTGAACTTACGGTAGAACAGCTTGAAGAAATGAGCCGTGAAGAAGTAGAAGACAAACTGAAAACATGCGCTCATGAAACATATGACTCCAGAGAAAAATCCATTGGATCTCCTATGATGAGAGAACTCGAAAAGGCTGTCATGCTTAAAGTTGTCGATTCCAAATGGATGGAACATCTCGATGATATGGACATGCTCAAGGAAGGCATCGGCCTGCGTTCCTATGGTCAAAGAAATCCGATCGTAGAATACAAAGTTGAAGCTTATGATATCTTTGAGGAAATGCAGCAGGCTATGATGGAGACAATCATTCTCTATCTGTATCACATTCAGATCAGATTTGCTGAAGAGCCTCCGGCTGAAGCTGTAGAACAGGATGACCATTTGAAAGATGCAACACCTCATTATGTCAATGAAGATTCATCCTATACAGACAATGAAAATGCCAGCAAGAATTAAGTCACTTCACATATAAAGAATACCAAGCATTGAATAAAGAGAGAGAGATGATATATCAGATGTTAGAAGATTTAAAGAAAACACTAACTGATTTACTGAGTCATGAGAGAGAAATAAGGGATTCACTTTGACTTACCCAGACTGAAAGAACGAATCAAGAGTTATGACGTCCAGATGAGCGATCCGACATTCTGGAATGATGCTGACAAGGCCAGAGAAATTTCCCAGAAGGCGACAGAAGCAAAGGATGCTTATGAAACATATACAAATCTGTTTCAGCGTGCAGAAAGCTTGAAGGATATCCTTGACCTGGCAATCGAAGAAGATGACCAGGAAATGGAGCCTGAAATTGCAGAAGAATTAGCCGAGGTCAAGGCAATCCTTGATAAAAAGGAAATAGAACTTCTTCTGAGCGGCCAGTATGACAAGAATAATGCCATTATCACGTTCCATGCCGGTGCCGGCGGTACGGAAGCTCAGGACTGGACAGAGATGCTCATAAGAATGTATATCAAATGGGCTGAATCAGAAGGCTTTACGATAGAAGAACTCAATATGCTCCCAGGCGATGAAGCTGGTATAAAGAGTGCGGAATACATGGTCAAGGGAGAGTATGCTTACGGTTTCCTGAAATCCGAAAAAGGCGTTCACCGTCTCGTCCGTATTTCTCCGTTCAACGCGGCAGGAAAACGCCAGACATCGTTCGTATCGTGCGATGTTATGCCGGATATCGACAAAGAGATCGATGTTGAGGTTCGTGATGAGGATATCCGTATCGATACGTACCGTTCCAGCGGTGCCGGCGGACAGCACATCAACAAGACGTCATCGGCGATCCGAATCACGCATATGCCGACCGGCATCGTGGTTACGTGCCAGAATGAGCGTTCCCAGTTCCAGAACAAGGACAAGGCAATGCAGATGCTGAAAGCAAAATTGTATATGCTGAAACTCCAGGAGCAGGCAGATAAGCTGAGCGACATCCGCGGCGAAGTAACCGAGATCGGCTGGGGCAACCAGATCCGTTCTTACGTTATGCAGCCATACACCATGGTCAAAGACCACCGTACCAACGCAGAGACCGGAAACGTCGATGCAGTCATGGACGGCGGAATTGATCTGTTTATCAACGCATATCTGAAGTGGATTGCCCTCGGAACCGGAGCGAAAGAGGAAGAAGCATAATTCGGCTGTGGGCAGAGCACAGTGACAAGTAAAATAAGGAGCATTTTCACCAACAGAGGACGGAAATGCTCCTTTCTGTTTTGAAGCCAAAGGCAAACAGGAGGTAAAAGTATGGGTATTATCAGAGCAGCAGTCAATGCAGTACACGGCAGTCTCGCCGATCAGTGGCTGGAGACCGTGGAACCGTATGAGATGGGGGAACATACGGTATTTACAGAGGGAATTCTGGTAAGAAAAGGCCAGAATAAAAAGGGAAGCCAGACGATTTCAAACGGTTCTGTGATCCATGTCTATGACAATCAGTTCATGATGCTGGTAGACGGCGGAAAGATCATTGATTACACCGCAGAGCCGGGCTACTTTACCGTAGACCAGTCATCGTCTCCGTCGATGTTCAGCGGATCGCTTGACGCGGCAGTAAAAGATACGTTTGAGCGCCTGAAATTCGGCGGCCAGACTCCGCATGAGCAGAGAGTTTTCTATATTAATCTGCAGGAAATCAAGGGAATCAAATTCGGAACGAGAAATCCGGTCAACTATTTCGACCAGTTCTACAATGCCGAGCTGTTCCTTCGGGCACACGGTTCCTATTCCATCCGCATCGTCGATCCGCTCCGCTTCTACGCAGAGGCTGTGCCGAGAAACGCATCCCGCGTGGAGATCGAGGATATCAACGAGCAGTATATGAACGAATTTTTAGAGGGCCTGCAGTCCTCGATCAATCAGATGGCAGCCGACGGCATCCGCATTTCGTTCGCAGCATCCAAGAGCGCCGAGCTGTCCCGCTACATGGCAGATGCGATGGATGAGAGCTGGCGGGCAATGCGCGGCATGGAGATCCAGTCCGTGGCAATCGCAAGCCTTTCCTACGATGAAGCTTCCCAGAAACTGATCCAGATGCGCAACGAAGGTGCGATGATGTCTGATCCATCGATCCGTGAGGGCTATGTACAGGGAGCGATGGCACGCAGTATGGAGAAAGCAGCAGCCAACCCAAACGGAGCCATGAACGGCTTTATGGGTGTTCAGATGGGCATGAATGCCTTCGGTTCCTCGTTTGCATCGGCGTCCGCTTCGAATCAGCAGCAGATGCAGCAGCAGGCGGCAGCCAAGGCACAGCAGGAAGCTGCAAAAGGAGTATGGAAATGCTCCTGCGGAACGGAAAACACCGGCAATTTCTGCTCAAACTGCGGCAGCGCTAAGCCGATGGTGTGGACCTGCGGCAAGTGCGGAACGGAAAACAGCGGGAAGTTTTGTTCGAACTGCGGCAGCCCGAAACCGGAAGCGGCAGGAAAATGGGTCTGCGCATGCGGAACCGAGAATACCGGCAAGTTCTGCTCGAACTGCGGAAAACCAAGACAGTAAAAGAAAATAGATAACCATCCAATACAACAGCGGCTCCGGGGAAGGAGGGATAGAATATGGAGGTTATTACATACAAATGCCCGAACTGCGGAGGCGATCTGACCTTCGATCCGGCAAGCGGAAAGTATAAATGCGAGTACTGCCTGTCCTCGTTTACACAGGAAGAAGCCGAAAAGGCGAACCCGAAAGCAGCGGAAGCGCTGAACGGGGAGGACGATGCTGCCGGTGCACAGAAGGAAAGCAGTACGGAGGAAACAAAAGGGGAAACAGAGCAGGGTGAAGCAGTTGTCTACACCTGTCCGAACTGCGGCGCTGAGATTGTGACCGATGCGACGACGGCAGCGACATACTGTTTCTACTGCCACAACCCGGTGGTGCTTTCCGGCCGGCTCTCGGGAGAATATATGCCGGATTTCGTGCTGCCGTTTAAGATCAGCAAGGAGCAGGCAATCGAGAAATTTTTGTCATTTGCGCGGAAGAAACGCTTTATTCCGAAGGACTTTTTCGAGAAAAACCAGGTACAGAAGATGACGGGTGTCTATTTCCCGTACTGGATTTACGGCGGAGACTTTGAGACGGATTACATGGCACGCGGCCGGAAGGTGAGAGTCTGGCAGACCGGTGATGTGGAGTACAAAGAGACCAGCATCTACGATGTCCGCCGGGAGGGCGAGGTCCGCGTGGGTGGTCTGTCGCGCAATGCACTGAACAAGGCCGACCGCGATCTGATCGAATGCGTGCAGCCCTATCGTCTGGAGGAGATGCAGCCGTTTTCTATGGGCTATCTTTCCGGATTTCAGGCGGAAAAACGTGATATCGAACAGGCGCAGATCGCACCGGAACTGAAAAAAGAACTGGAGACGATGGCGCGCGGCGCAATGCGGAACGAGGCGAACGAGTATCTCTCCCTCGAGCAGGAGAAAATGAAGCTTTCTCCAAAGCAGGAGGACTGGCGTTACGTACTGTTTCCGGTCTGGACACTGACGTATCCGGGAAAAGACGGGAAGGTTTACTACTATGCGATGAACGGCCAGACCGGAACGATCAACGGCGATTTTCCCTATGAGCGGAAGAGAGCCCTTCTGACGTCGGCTGTGAGTGCTCTTCTGGTCCTGATTGTGATGCTGATAGGAGGGTATTTCGCATGAGAAGAATGAAAAAAGCAGGACAATATCTGCTCGGAATTTTTGCGGCCCTTCTGCTGTGCGGAGTTTTTTCTGTGAATATTGTAAAAGCCGAATCCCAGTATGTCTACGACAATGCATCACTTTTTTCCGATGAGGAGGAGCAGGACCTCGAGAGATCCTGTACAGAGTTCGAGCGCAATACAAAGCTCCATATGGTCATCCTGACCGAGCGCAGCAGTGGTTCCGAGGACTGTCAGGCGATTGCAGATGATTTTTATGACAAAAAGTATCCGAAAGAGCCAAACGGTGTCTGCTTCCTCATCGATATGGGACAGCGCCAGATTGTGATTTCGACATCTGGTATTATGCAGTATTACATGTCCGATGCGGAAATTGATGATATCCTGCAGGCGGCGCAGGGCTACGCGAAAGACGGCGACTATGCGGGAACCTTTGCAAAAATGATTACGATGACGCAGGAATGCTTCGACCGAGGCGTTTCCGATGCGGACTATCTGATTACAGAAGACGGTTCCATTATTCATTACCGCAAAATCAACAGCACGGAAGCTCTTATTTCTGTTATCGCAGCGGCTGCGACAGGAATTCTTGTTTATTTTGGAATCTGGAAGAGTTACAGACGAAAGAAAAACCGCGGTGCAAAGGGCTATGCAGATCTGAAACGCGTAAAAATCAGAGACCGCAGGGATGCACTGATTGACCGCCATGTGTCGATGCACAAGATCCCGAGGGACGACGGAAACCACGGAGGAGGCGGTTCCGGCGGCGGAGGAGGCGGTGGCGGCGGAAGCCACGTTCACACATCCGCCAGCGGAAACAGCCACGGCGGCGGAAGTATCGGATTCTAAAAAGTCCTTGCGCATTGTGCCGGAATATGGTACGATCTTTCCTGTGAAAACAAATGTATTTCCTGGAAAGAACATAGAAACAGAGGATTGCCATGAGAGAAGAGAAAACAAAGTATTATGTAATCAAAGAAAAGGCGGTTCCGGAGGTCCTTTTGAAGGTCATCGAGGCCAAACGGTTGATGGATATGCAGGAGCTTACCGTGCAGCAGGCAACGGAAAAAGCGGGAATCAGCAGAAGCTCTTTCTATAAATACAAAGATGATATTCTTCCTTTTCATGACAATGCAAAAGGAAAAACGATTACGTTTATTCTGCAGATGGACGATGAGCCGGGACTGCTTTCCGATGTGCTGAAGATTATCGCCGAGTTTCACGGAAACATTCTGACCATTCATCAGACGATTCCGTTAAACGGCGTGGCGTCACTGACGATCAGCGTGGATATCGCGGAAGACCGGGGAGACGCCTCGGAGATGATCAACGAGATTGAGTCCAGACAGGGAGTTCATTATTTTAAAATCTTAGGACAGGAGTCCTGAAAAAGAAAAAGCAAGAGAGGGACAAAAGAGATGATTCAGATTGCAGTATTAGGATATGGCACCGTTGGTTCCGGCGTGGTAGAAGTCATCAACACGAACCATGACAGCATCAACAAGAGAGCAGAGAACGAGATTAATATCAAATACGTTCTGGATTTAAGAGATTTCCCGGGAGATCCAGTGGAAAAAGTGCTGGTACATGATTACGAAGTGATCGCAAACGATCCGGAGGTTGATGTTGTTGTCGAGGTCATGGGCGGCGTTGAGCCGGCTTACACCTTCACAAAACGTGCGCTGGAGGCTGGAAAGAGCGTCTGCACATCCAACAAAGAGCTGGTGGCAAGACACGGTACCGAGCTTCTTGCAATTGCAAAAGAGCACGGCGCAAACTATCTGTTTGAGGCAAGCTGCGGCGGCGGTATCCCGATCATCCGTCCGTTAAACTCCTCCCTGACTGCAGATGAGATCGATGAAGTAACTGGTATCTTAAATGGTACCACGAACTATATCTTAAGCAAAATGGCAAGCGACGGTTCCGATTTCGCGGATGTATTAAAAGAGGCACAGCGCCTCGGCTACGCAGAGCGCAACCCGGAAGCAGATGTAGAAGGCTACGATGCGTGCCGTAAAATTGCGATTCTTTCTTCTCTTGCTTATGGAAAAGAAGTCAATTACGAAGAGGTTTACACCGAGGGAATCACAAAGATCACCGCAGAGGATATCAAATATGCGACCTCGATGGGAACCGCAATCAAACTGCTCGCAACAAGCCGCAAGGTGGGTGATCAGTATTACGCCATGGTAAGCCCGGTGATGATTGACGCGAAAAACCCGCTGTACAGCGTAAACGGTGTCTTCAACGCCATCTTCATCCACGGAAATGTACTGGGTGATGCCATGTTCTACGGAAGCGGAGCAGGAAAACTCCCGACCGCAAGTGCCGTTGTTGCCGATGTTGTAGACTGCGCAAAGAACAAAGGCAGAAACATCATGATGAGCTGGAGCGAGGAGAAACTGAACCTGCTGCAGATCGATGATGTGAAGAGCCGCTTCTTCGTCCGCGTATCCGGCCACGCCGCAGAGCGCCAGAGTGAGATCGAGGAGCTGTTCGGAAAAGTAGAAATCGTAGCAGTTCCAAGTCTGTCCGAGGAGTTCGCATTTATTACCGGCGAAATCACAGAGCAGGAGTACAGAGAAAAAGCAGAGAAACTCGACGGAATCCAGAGCAGAATCCGCGCGAGAATTTAAGATCTCGAAATAGACATAACTAAAAAGACGTTTCACAGCCGTAAAGCAAGGGGTGTGAAACGTCTTTTTAATTATCTTAAGATTTATTTTTAAAGATCTGTGCCGGATCCAAAGGAATCCGTATCATATCCCACCGGTTCCGATGCCGGATACAGGATATCTTTCCGTTCCTGATAGAACGCAGCCATCGTGATCTGCATATAGGGCATTACCCACAAAAAGCCGATGGCACAGGAACAGGATGCGAGAATCTCAAGCCCTAAGAAACTTAAGAGAAGCAGAATGTAGCGGAAAAAGTTCTTCTTCATCATCGCAAAGCTCTGACGGATCGCCTGGATCGGGCCGATGCCGGGAGCGTCGTTCATCACAAAGGTGGAAAGGGAAAACGGAACCAGCACCAGCGTGGAAACGAGAGAGCCGATCAGCTTGTAAACGTAAACGTTCATCAGAGAAGAAAGCTCGGCTTCGATGGAAAGTGCTGTTCCAAGCGTCAGTTCCGCACTCGGGGAGGAAAGATACTGGAAGCCCGGAATGCTGGAAATCAGGGCGATCACGGAGCTGATGCCGTTGATGATAAGGAACATCAGCACGTACTGGTCCGGGTGATGATAGAAAGCGTAGAGCATATCACCGACGGAAATCGGTTCCCTGCGCAGCGTCGAGAGGCAGATTTTTAAGTAGCCTGCCTGGAAGAGGCTGAGGAGCAGGGAAAACAGGAACAGCGTCAGATTCAGAAAAATGATATCGTACAGCGTTGTGCCTGAAAAAATCAGCGTCGGGATGAGGGAGCAGGAGAAGGTGAGAAACAGGTTGATCGCGGTTGCGCCCACCAGCGTGCCGCATCGGCCTGCCATGGCCTCACGGGCCTGCTTTTTCAGTTCTGAAAATTTCTGTTTTTGTCCGTTCATGAAAAATCCTTTCTGGTACCTAAATAGTATTTCCGTCGGTGGTTGTTCCGTTATCCGGTGTCATCTGGTATTCCTGCATGTACTGATTGTAATACCGCTCAAGCAGGTTGGTGCTGCCGCCGCTGACCATGTTGAAAAGCAGGAAAGAAGCATACATGCAGATACCGACAATGATGCCGATGGTACAGCCCGCCAGACCGGCTTTTGCCGTGCCGCTCATGCGTCCTGCGCCGCGGCTTAAAAGGGCGAAGATCACGCCGAGCGAGCCGAAAAACAGGGAACCCATGTTGAGCATGAACAAAAAGGAGCAGATCGCCATGACCATCGAAGCGGCCGCAAGGGCCTGCGAACCCGTCCTGCGCGGCGGCTGTACGGGAGGCTGCTGCTGGTAATGCTGATACGGTCCGGGACGCTGGCCCTCAGGCACGCCGTACGGATGGGAGGACTGATAGGAATCTCCGGACTCATTGGTGTTTGGATCGTAATTTTCTGGTGTCATAAAATGTCCTTTCTTCTGCAAAAAAGCGCGGTTTCACACGCAGTCTGTCAAAAAAGCTATAGTAAAGATTTTATCATGTAAGGTTGACAAAAACAAGACCTATTGATAAGGTAATAGAGTGGCTGTTCCGCCAAGGGTCCCGCTTTTTATGCGGGAAAAACAGAGAAGGAACAGCGTGTTTTGGAAGAGACAACAGGAGGAATTTACCTATGGATATGAATCAGGTATTGGCAGCCGAGCTGAACGTCAAACCGTGGCAGGTAGAAGCTGCAGTGAAACTGATTGACGAGGGAAACACGATCCCTTTTATTTCACGATATCGAAAAGAAGCAACAGGTTCCTTAAACGATGAGATACTGCGAAATCTGTACGATCGTCTGATGTACCTGCGCAGTTTAAATGACCGCAAGGCCGTTGTCCTGGCGAGCATCGAGGAGCAGGGCAAGCTGACCGCAGAACTGAAAAAATCCATCGAAGAGGCCGCAACTCTCGTGGTCGTAGAGGATTTATACCGCCCGTACCGTCCGAAACGCCGGACGCGTGCGACGATCGCAAAAGAAAAAGGACTGGAGCCGCTGGCGAATATCATTCTTCTGCAGATGACAAAAGAGCCGCTCGAAAAAGAGGCAGAGGCTTTTGTTTCAGAAGAAAAGGAAGTCAAAACGGCAAAAGACGCCATTGCTGGTGCCTGCGACATCATCGCCGAGAGCATTTCCGATGAGGCCGATTACCGTATGGAGATCCGCCGCAGAACCGAGGCGAAGGGCCTGATCGTCTCGACAGCAAAGGATGAGAAAGCAGAGTCCGTTTACGAGAATTACTATGAGTTTTCCGAGCCGGTATCAAAAATTGCCGGACACCGTGTGCTGGCACTGAACCGCGGTGAGAAAGAAAAATTCCTGAACGTCAAAATTGAGGCGCCGACGGAAGAAATCCTGCGTTATCTCGAGAAAAAAATCATCACCAAAGAGAATCCGCAGACAAAGCCGGTTCTGCAGGCGACCATCGAGGATGCCTACAACCGTCTGATCGCTCCGGCCATCGAGCGTGAGGTCAGAAATCAGCTCACCGAAAAGGCAGAGGACGGTGCGATCAAGGTCTTTGGAAAGAACCTTGAGCAGCTTCTGATGCAGCCGCCGATCGCAGGCCAGGTTGTCCTTGGATGGGACCCGGCGTTCCGTACGGGATGCAAGCTGGCCGTTGTCGATGCGACTGGAAAAGTGCTCGATACCACCGTGGTTTACCCGACCGCGCCGACGAACGAGAAGAAGATTGCGGCAGCGAAAGCCACTGTAAAAGATCTGATCCACAAATACGGCGTCACCCTGATTTCTGTCGGAAACGGAACTGCAAGCCGTGAGTCCGAGCAGATCATCGTCGAGATCTTAAAAGAGATCCCGGAGAAGGTTGCGTATGTGATCACAAACGAGGCAGGAGCGTCCGTTTACTCCGCAAGCAAGCTGGCAACCGAGGAATTTCCAAACTTTGATGTCGGACAGCGAAGTGCCGCTTCCATCGCACGCCGTGTGCAGGATCCGCTGGCAGAGCTCGTCAAAATCGATCCGAAATCCATCGGTGTCGGCCAGTATCAGCACGATATGAACCAGAAGAAGCTCGGCGAGGCGCTCGGCGGTGTCGTTGAGGACTGCGTGAATAAAGTCGGTGTCGATCTGAATACGGCATCCGCGTCGCTGCTGGAATACATTTCCGGTGTCAGCAAGGTGATAGCAAAAAACATCGTGGCATACCGCGAGGAGAACGGCCGTTTCGAGAGCAGAAAAGAGCTCCTGAAAGTGGCAAAACTCGGACCGAAGGCGTTTGAGCAGTGCGCGGGCTTTATGCGCATCACCGGCGGCAAAAATCCGCTGGACGGCACAAGCGTTCATCCGGAGAGCTACGAGGCAGTCGAGAAGCTGTTTGCAAAGTTAAATATGAAGACAGAGCAGATCAGCGATGGACCGACGGCGTTCTTCATCAAAGATTACAAAAAGATGGCAGAGGAGATCGGTGTCGGCGAGATTACGCTGCGCGATATCATCAAAGAGCTGCAGAAGCCTGGCCGTGACCCGCGTGACGAGATGCCGCGCCCGATCCTGCGCACTGACGTGCTCGATATGAAGGACCTGAAGGTCGGCATGATCTTAAAGGGAACCGTGCGCAACGTCATTGACTTCGGTGCATTCGTCGATATCGGCGTGCATCAGGACGGACTCGTCCACATTTCCCAGATGACGAAACGCTTCATCAAGCATCCGCTGGAGGCTGTGAGCGTCGGCGATATCGTGGAAGTGAAGGTCATCAGCCTTGATCTGGCGAAGAAGCGGATCGGGCTGTCGATGCTGCTGGATAAATAAAGTGTGATACGTGGGCTGCCCGAAAGAAAACAGGGGCAGCCCGCGGTGTATCAAAGGGGGATTACCATGAATGAGGAAGAAGTGCTGGTCGGACGGATTCAGGATCTGGCAGAGCAGTGTTATCACAGGGATGTTCCGTCACACACGGAGTTTCTGACGCTGGCGGAGCAGGATCTGTTCTACCGTACGGTAAATAAAATCCCGGGCGTGCGTTACGTGCTGTCCGGCGGATACGAGGCGGCAGAGCGGAAAGCGGCGCTGTTTCTGCCATCCTATGCAGAGGACGGTGATGCGTCGATGCTTCCGATCGCAGTCGTGCGCATCAGCCCGCTGAATGAAAAATTTGCGGATGCGCTGTCACACCGTGATTTCTTAGGATCACTGATGAATCTCGGCGTGGAGCGGTATAAGCTGGGAGACATTCTGATCGATGGAAACCAGGCGTATCTGATCTGTATGGCGGATATGGCGGACTACATCTGTGCGGAGCTGAAAAAAGTGCGCCATACGAGCGTGTACTGTGAAGTCGAGGCGGGACTGCCGGAGGAGCTGACGGAGCCGAAAACCGAGCGGAAAGAAGGCTCCGTCGCTTCCGTGCGGCTCGATGCGGTGCTGTCGCTGGCGTTCAGCAGTTCGCGGAGCAAAATGGTGCCGCTGATCGAGGGCGGCCAGGTGTTTATCAATGGAAAACTGGTGACGTCGCCGAGCGCGTCATTAAAAGAGGACGATCTCGTGACCGTGCGCCATATGGGAAAATTCCGCTATGTTGGCGTGCAGAATCAGACGAAAAAGGGAAGGCTGTACGTGGCTGTTGAACGATTTGTCTCATAATAGATATTTTGAGGGATTTTACAGGAAAAGACCATTGACAGTGTTTGTAAAAAGACGGTATTATAGAGGGTATGTAGAAGGTCCGCAGTTATGAGAATTTTCATGAAATTTTTCATACAGAAGCGGACTGCGAAGATTACGTATCAGGAAGGCAGGAAGAAAAAATGGGAAAAATTATACTGACCGGCGACCGACCGACCGGCAAGCTGCATGTAGGACATTACGTTGGTTCACTGCGCCGCCGCGTGGAGCTGCAGAACTCCGGTGAATTCGATAAAATTTACATCATGATTGCAGACGCACAGGCGCTGACCGACAATGCGGACAACCCGGAGAAGGTGCGCCAGAACATTCTGGAGGTAGCGCTGGATTACCTTTCCTGCGGACTTGATCCGGAAAAGAGCACCATCTTTATCCAGTCTCAGATTCCGGAACTGTGCGAGCTTTCTTTCTATTATATGAATCTCGTTACGGTTTCCAGACTGCAGAGAAATCCAACCGTAAAATCGGAGATCCAGATGAGAAACTTTGAGGCGAGCATCCCGGTTGGATTCTTCACCTACCCGATCAGCCAGGCAGCCGACATCACTGCATTCAAGGCAACGACCGTTCCGGTTGGAGAGGATCAGATGCCGATGATCGAGCAGACACAGGAGATCGTCCACAAATTCAATACGGTTTATGGCGAGGCACTTGTGCAGCCGAAGATTATGCTGCCGGAGAATGATTCCTGCAGACGTCTGCCGGGTATCGATGGAAAAGCGAAGATGAGTAAATCGCTTGGAAACTGCATTTACCTGTCCGAGGAGCCGGATGAGATCAAGAAAAAAGTCATGAGCATGTACACCGACCCGGATCACATCAAGATCACCGACCCGGGCAAGATCGAGGGAAATACCGTATTTACTTATCTCGATGCATTCTGCCAGCCGGAGCACTTCGAGCGCTATCTGCCGGATTACGCAAATCTCGACGAGTTGAAAGCACATTACCAGAGAGGCGGCCTTGGCGATGTCAAAGTGAAGAAGTTCCTGAACAATGTACTGCAGGAGACCTTAGAGCCGATCCGCAACCGCAGAAAAGAACTGGAAAAAGACATTCCGGCGATCTATGAGATGCTGAAAAAAGGCAGCGAAGAGGCAGAAAAAGTTGCCGCTCAGACACTGGCGGATGTCAAAGCAGCCATGAAAATCAACTATTTTGATGATCTGGACCTGATCCGTTCCCAGGCAGAGCGTTACGGCAAATAATTACCAATAGAAGATGAATGGAAAAAGCGGACATTATGGTTCCGCTTTTTCTGTTGCAGGGCGGACGAAAGTTCGAAGTCCTGCGGTCGGAGAGGATAGCATATGGTCATACATGGATTTCAAAAGCTGACGCTGCTGGATTACCCGGGCAAGGTGGCGTGCACATTGTTTTCGGGCGGATGTAATTTCCGCTGCCCGTTCTGCCAGAACGGAAATCTCGTGCAGCATCCCGAATGGGAGCCGGTGATTCCGGAGGAGGAGATTTTTGCAGTGCTCGAAAAGCGGCGCGGCGTGCTGGACGGCGTCTGCGTGACGGGCGGTGAGCCGACGCTGGATCCGGATCTGGAGCGGTTCGTGACGAAAATTAAGGAACTGGGATATCTTGTGAAGCTCGATACGAATGGATACCGGCCGGAGATTTTGAAAAAGCTGGTGGAAGAGAAGAAAATCGACTACGT
>OLWP01000487.1_pt1 | contig 15881 bp, 13 predicted proteins | sample 1673741 | NCBI WGS metagenome assembly OLWP01 (sample SAMEA103958125, study PRJEB25191) | human gut metagenome
GGGGTGCGCCCGGAGGCCACCGCCGCCCGGGCCACTCCGAGATGGCCGGAGTGGGGCGGGTCGAAGCTGCCTCCGTAGTATGCGATTCGTTTTGGTGCTCTGCTGTTCATTTTTGATAATTTATCGCAAAAATATGAATTTTCAATCCCATAATCGGTAAAATATCCGGCCGCCGGATTGACGCGGAGGGGATTCGGCAGTATAGTTTATAGACAAATCATGTACTATTGACGGAGAGGTAAGCGGTAAGTTATGCGTGAAATCAGTATTCGGCGATTCGGAGTCACGTTCGCGGCCCTGCTGGCGGCGGTGTCGTTTTTCGGCTGCAGGTCCGACCAGTACACTCAGGAGAAAGCGGTGGAGCGGGCCCGGGCTTTCCTGCTGGAGGAATCGCCGGAGCTGACAGTGGAACAGATTTATTTCGTGAAGTTCACCGAACCGGTGCTGCTGGTCGGCGAAGTGATCGGCTCCAGCGGCATGGCGCTGGGGAACCGGCTGGAATCCAGCCAGCGCCAGATCTGCCCGACCTGGATGATCCCGGGACGGGACAAACTCTATATGGTGTTCGGCGTTTCCTCGGGGCGGATGTCGAGCTGGGAGCCGATCCGCCTGATCCGCAAGAATTTTGAACGGGATGCGTACAAGGCGCTCAACTCCGCGTGGACCGCCGCGCAGCAGTTCGCGGTCGACAATTTCTACCGGGAGCTGGACGTCACGCAGCTGAACCGGATCCGGCTCTATCTGCCCTATATCCTCGAGACCGATTTCGAGTATATGATCGACCCGTCGTTCAAGCTGAACCCGGAGGCGCCGAAGGTCGGCGACGCCCAGCGGCTGAAAAACAAGGCGCAGCGCTCCCTCGTCTGGTATCTGGACGAAAATGAGGAGGATGCGATTGTCTTCTGCGGTTTCAGCGCTCCCGACCTGACCGGCTGGACGATCAACTGGGCCGGAAGAATGAAAAAAGAGGAGCTTAAAAAGCATATCCTCAAAGTGATCAAAACTCCGGCGGACGCGAATACGCCGATTGTGATCGAGCCGGAAAGCAAGCCGGAAACGGCCAGAAAATAAGGAGTATCTGACTTTATGCTCAGCATGACCGGATTCGGCAAAGGCTCGGCGGTGTTCGACGGGCGGCAGCGTTTCATTGCGGAGGTCAGCTCTGTGAACCGTAAGCAGTTGGAGGCGCGGATTTCGCTGCCTTCGGAGTTCTCCGGTTTTGAGGTGAATGCCCGGAAGCTGATCGGCGAATATGTCAGCCGGGGGTCCGTGCAGCTGCGCGTGAGCTTTGACGGCGGCGGCGCGGCGGCGGAGGTGACGATCGACCGGGGATTGCTTGCCTCGCTGGTGAAGGTCTGTCTCGAAGTGCGGCATGATATCGGCCTTGACGGCAATGTGGCGGTCGAGGAGTTGATGCGCGTGCCGGGCGTGGTGGGCGGTTCGACGCCGGATATGGATCGGCCCGGGCTGGCGGCCGCATTCGAACAGGCGGTCCGGGAGGCATTGACGCACCATCGTGAAATGCGCGAACGTGAAGGCGAGGCGCTGAAGAAGGATTTTCAGGAACGGCTTGCGACACTGGAAGGGCTGCTGAAAAAGATTGAACCCCTGGTGGGCAATATTGCCGACTCGATCAAACAGCGGCTGATGGAGAAGCTGGCGGCGGAGAATATTCCGGTCGGCGCGGATGACGACCGGCTGTTGAAAGAGGTGCTGTTCTACGCGGATAAATCGGATGTGACCGAGGAGATCACCCGGCTGCACAGCCATTTTGCGCAGTTCCGGCGTTTTCTGGAGGAGACGCAGCCGGTTGGACGCAATATGGATTTCCTGATGCAGGAGTTTTTCCGTGAGATCACCACATTGGGAAACAAGGCCGGGGTTCCGGCGGTATCCCCGCTGGTGGTGGCATTCAAGAGCGAGCTGGAGAAGCTGCGCGAACAAATTCAGAATGTGGAGTAGCATCAGGCTATGGATGATTTCAAACACGATTTCAGCGATGAAGAAGCGGCAAGTTCGGTGCGGCTGGCCGAACTCGCCGGCCGGATCGGGGAAACCTATTCAGACGGTTTCGGGGTGAATCACCTCGACGGCGACAACCTGCCGCGCCGCAGTGAGGTGATCGCGATCACCGAAAAGCTGCTGGAGGTGATTTTCCCCGGCTTCGACGGGCGCAAGCAATATCGGAAGGATGCCGTCGCGCAGGATGTGGCGGGATTGCTCAAGGAGATTTATTCGGACCTGTTCGACCAGATCTGCCGGGCGATCCGTTACAGCTGCAAGAATGAGGTCTGCCGGGGATGCGGCGGCCAGAAGCGGACCAACCGGGCCGTGTTCAGCCTGATCGCCAAGCTGCCGGAAATCCGGGAGGTGATGAAGGAGGACGTGAAGGCCGCCTACGCGGGCGATCCCGCGGCGACCTCCTATGACGAAATCATCCTGAGCTATCCCGGCATCAAGGCGATCATGATCCAGCGTCTTGCCCATGTGCTTTATCATGAAAAGATTCCGTTGATACCGCGCATGATGACCGAATATGCCCACAGCCAGACCGGCATCGACATCCACCCCGGCGCCCACCTCGGGCGGGGCGTGTTCATCGATCACGGCACCGGCGTGGTGGTCGGGGAGACCGCGGTGATCGGCGACAACGTCCGCATCTACCAAGGGGTCACCCTCGGCGCGGGCAATTTCCCGAAGGACGCCTGCGGCATGTTGATCAAGGGGAATAAACGCCATCCGACGATCGGGAGCAACGTGACGATTTATTCGGGCGCTTCGGTGCTCGGCGACATCACCATCGGCGACAATTCGGTGATCGGCGGCAACGTGTGGTTGACGGAAAGCCTGCCTGCCGGAACCAAGATCACCGCCCGGCCGCCGGAACACAATATGAAATTCGCAAGTGAACGGCGCAAATGAGTGAGTTGACGCTTCATTACGACGAGGTTGCCGCCCGGCTGGCCCGCGCGGCGGCGGAGGACGGACGTTCCTCCGATGAGGTGCGGCTGCTGGCGGTCAGCAAGACGTTCCCGGCGGAGATGATCCGGGAGCTGTATGAACATGGCGTGCGCCTGTTCGGCGAGAGCCGCGCGCCGGAACTGGCGGAGAAGGCCGCCGCGCTGCCGGCGGATATCGAATGGCACTTCATCGGGCGGCTGCAGGCGAACAAGGTGCGCAAGGTCGTGCAGCTCGCCGGGGTGATTCATTCCGTGGATACGCCGGAGCTGCTGGCGCGGATCGACCGGATCGCGGGCGAGGAGGGCAGACGTCCGGTTGTGCTGCTTGAAGCGAATGTTTCGGGGGAGGAGAGCAAGGCCGGCGTGCCGGTCGGGGAACTGGAGGCGTTCGCCCGTCAGGCGGCGTCATTGCCGAATGTCGATTTTCAGGGATTCATGACGATGGCTCCCTTTGATGCGGAACCGTTCAGGATCGCGGCGATTTTCGAGCTGCTGAAATTGACGCGGGACGAATTGGAGGGCAAGCTGAACCGTCAGCTTCCGATCCTGTCGATGGGGATGAGCGGGGATTTCGAAATTGCGGCGCGGCACGGTTCCACATTGGTGCGCGTCGGCAGCCTGATTTTCGGCGCGCGCTGATTGGCGATATTTTCATCGGCGGATGTTTGAAAAGACATTCCTGTGATGATATGGGCCGGGAGCTGTTTGATCCGTTCCGCAATCACGCCTGCGACGGCACGGGGCGCCGGGGCGGATATTTTCCTGACCCGGTTGTGCGGCCAGTTGAGCCCGAATGGCTGTCAGGGGGATGCGTGCCGGAACAAATACCTGATTGACGGTCAGGGCCGGATTCTGGCGGATGTCGGAGAGGCGGACGGAGAATGACGGCAAACGGAAGGAGACGTCTTCCCGCAGTTTCATGATTCCTCTCTCCTGAAGAAAGTGTGGTCCTGTAAAAACGGACGTATTTTTTCTCAGGAGATCGAGACGGCGCATTGGTTCTATGTCGAACGCATTGATTTCACGCCGTGTGCAAGTTTCCTGAATGGGGATTTCGCTCCTTTCGGAGCGACCAAGGCGCTTCGCCCTTGGAACCCGACCGGCAAGGTGCCGGCGCCGGGTACGAGATCCGGAAAAACCGTTCCGGTTTTCCCTCCGGGTGGGGGAGCCCTGATGGAGACAGGCATGGTTGTACAGGAGCGGCACACCGCTCCGGTCGGCGCAAAGCCTGCTTTTTTGCAGGCTTTAGGCACTCCCTGCGCCTGCTGCCGCCGGAGGTCACGCGCGGAACCTCCAGATGCTGACCAAGTAATAGACAGATACCCTGATGGAGGCTGATAAGAGTTTATCTGCCGATATACGCAAAGCGAGGTCAGGCAACAATGCAATTGTCATATCACAGGCAAGCATATCTTTGAGTACGAGCCTTACTGAACCTTGCCTGTATGAAAAGGCGTGGAGAGTTCAGCCTCCATCAGAGTAACTTCACATCAGATGGTCAGCATCTGGCCGTTCCGCGCGTGACCTCCGGCGGCAGCAGGCGCAGGGAGTGCCCGGCGTCGGCAAAAAAGCCGACGCGGTCGCCGACCGGAGCGGTGTGCCGCTCCTGTACAACCTTGCCTGTCTCTACCGGAGCCTCCCCCACCGGAGGGAAAGGCGAAACGCCTTTCCCGGCTCTCAAGTATTCGGCACCGGCACCTTGCCGGTCGGGTTCCAAGGGCGAAGCGCCTTGGTCGCCGAAGGCGAAATCCCGGTTCAAGAAATTTGCATACGGCGTAAAATAATAAAACACAAATACTCCGTCTATTGCGTCCCCGGAAATTCATGATATATTATTGAAATGAATAATGGAAGCAATTGCAACCCGGGAATGAACTCCATGAGGATTCTGCTGATCGAAGATGACGCCAAGACGGCGGAGATTATACTCAAGGGATTCCAACAGGCGGGATTCGAGACCTGTCATGCCGCCGACGGACTTGACGGTCTGTTCAAAGCCAAGAGCGCCCCTTTCGACGCGGCAGTGATCGATGTGATGCTGCCGAAACTGAACGGTTTCACCGTGATTGAGGAGCTCCGTGCCGCCGGGCTCAAGTTGCCGATCATCGTGCTCAGCGCCAAGGATTCGGTGGAAAGCAAAATCACCGGTTTGGAAAAAGGCGGCGACGACTATCTGGCCAAGCCGTTTTCCATGGCGGAACTGATCGCACGGGTACACGCGCAATTACGCCGCGCCAGCTGCGCCGCGGAACCGACTGTGCTGACAGTAGAGGACCTGACCCTCGACCTGATCAGCCGCAAGGTGGTCCGGGGCGGTGAACGGATCGAGCTGCAGCCGCTGGAATACCAGCTGCTCGAATATCTGATGCGCAACAAGGGGCGCGTCGTCTCCAAAACCACCATTATGGAACATGTGTGGGAATACCATTTCGACACCCGGACCAATATCGTTGAATCACGGGTCTGCCGGCTGCGCGAAAAAATAGATAAACCGTTTGCACGAAAATTGATCCGTACCGTCCGGGGCTTCGGGTATGTTCTGGAGTGACCGCCCTCCTTTCCGGACGGTGAAGTTCAAAGTCGCCCTCGGCTATGCCCTGCTCTTCGCAGTTTCCACTTGTTTCTGCTTCGCCGCGGTTTATCTCTACCAGCGCAACCACCTTTATAACACCATCGATCAGAAGCTGCTGACTTTCGTTCAGGAATTCGAATATGAATACCTGACCGGCGACGAGTTTGCGGCCGCTTCGGTCGCCCTCAACTTCGACCAGGTGCCGCCGGACGTGTTCGCTGTGGTCGGCCAGAAAATAGCGGGTTGGAAGCCGCTGTTCGCCGCCTACCACGGTTCCCGCAACCACGGCCACTATCTGCTGATCGGCACCGCCGGCAACCGGCTTCAGGAATTCATCGTCCGGTGGCCTTCGCTGACCATAGGGGTCCGGGAACTCACGCTGGTCGACCGGGCCGCGGTTATGAATCATAAATTCAACAGCGAATCTTACGGAGAAGGCATAAACCAGATATTCTTCCTGCTGCTCTCCGAAAACGGCAGGGTTCTGGCCCGGTCCGACTTCCGGGAGCGGCTGCTGCCTTTTTTTACCGGACAGGACTTTGCGAAATACCGCTGTTCCCGCTGGTTTGCCACTCTCTCCGGCAAGTGCGCTCCGATCCGCGTGCTGAACCAACGGCTGATCGACGGCAATATCCTGGTCATCGGCTACAGTCTGATGGATATTCAGGAGAATCTGTCCAGCCTGGTCTTCATCTTCAATTCGATGGTGCTGCTGATGCTGCTGACCGGTTCATGGGCCGGCTGGCTGCTGGCGCGCAAATTCATCAGGGGCGTGGACCGGGTCACCTGCGCGGCGCGGAAAATCGAAGCCGGAGATTTTTCGCTGCGGGTCGGGCATGGCGACGAGGGCGAAGAGATCGACAATCTGGTCGACGCCTTCAATAACATGACAGCCAACACCGAAAAATTACTGAAGGAACTGAAAACAATCTCCGACAACATCGCCCATGATCTGCGCACTCCGATCACCCGCATCCGGGGCAAGGCCGAATTAGCCGTGCTCAATCCCGAAGACAGCTCGGAACTGGCCGGCGATGTAGCCGAAGAGTGTGCCGAAATGCTGACTATGATCAATACCATGCTGGAGATTACTCAGACCGAATCCGGCATTGCCCAGGATGACTTTGATGATCTTGACCTGACCGCCCTCACCGCCGCGGTACTGGAACTTTTTTCCACAGTGGCCGAGGATAAGGGGATTACATTGCATCAGGAGCTTCCGGCACAACCGCTTTCCGCCTGCGGCAACAAAGTGAAATACCAGCGGCTGCTGGCCAATCTGCTGGACAACGCGATCAAATTCACTCCGTCCGGCGGTACGGTTTCCGTCCGTTTGGAACCCGGCGATTCGGAATTCACGCTCCGCATCAGCGATACCGGCTACGGAATACCGCCGGAAGCCCGGTCTCATATTTTCGAACGATTTTACCGTTCCGATTCCAGCCGGAGCCTGCCGGGCAACGGTCTGGGGCTCAGTCTGGTCAAGGCGATCGTTTCCGTTGCCGGAGGAACCATCGAAGTGGAGAGTGAAGTCAACCGGGGAACGACTTTCCTCGTCACCCTGCCGCGGTGGCGGCAAAAGACGAAGATGACGAAACTTTAATCAAACGGGCACCTCCTGAATCTTTTTCCATGCTATATTAATGAAATAAACCAACCTAGTCAAGGATAACAGATGCTTTTGAAGATTTTTGATTCCAGACGCCTTCCGGTCACATTGCTGATCTTGTTTTATCTGGCAACCTATATCCTGCCGCTCGGCAGCCGTCAGATGATCCGGCCGGATGAATTCCGGTATGCGGAAATTCCCCGTGAAATGCTCGCCTCCGGCAACTGGATCACTCCGAAGCTCGTCGATGTCCGCTATTTTGAAAAACCGGCGCTGGGCTATCAACTCACCGCATTAAGCTTCAAATACTTTGGTGAAAACGCATTCGCGCTGCGCCTGCCCTCCGCGCTGGCCGTCGGCATCGCCGCGCTGCTGCTCTTCGGACTGCTGAAAACGAACAGCTCCGATCCCCGTCTGCCGGTATTGGCGACCGGGATTTATCTGCTTTGCGGCCTTGTCTACGGTGTCGGCACCTTCGCCGTGCTCGACAGCCAGCTCACGGCGGCGCTGACGCTGACCATCGGTTTCTTCTATTTCGCCTGGAGCGCGCGAACCCGGATGGCGACCGTGGCATGGCTGGCCGCCGCCGGAGCCGCAACCGGAGCCGCTTTCCTGCTCAAGGGGCTGCTGGCTTTCGCGGTTCCGACCGTGGTGATCGTCCCCTTTCTGCTCTGGCAGAAGGAGTGGAAAAAGATTTTCGCCTATCCGTGGCTTCCTTTCGCCGCGGCCCTGCTGGTCGCATTGCCGTGGGCGCTGGCGATCCACCACCAGGAACCGGACTTCTGGCGTTACTTCATCGAGGAGGAGCACTTCAACCGGTTCACCGGCAATACCTACGACCGGGACCCGGAACCCTTCTGGTACTTTATCCCGGTCCTGCTCGGCGGTATGCTGCCGGCCGGCCTCTACTGCACCGCAGCCTGGATGGGCTGGAAACGCGAACTGTTCCGCCGACCGCTGTACCGTTTCCTGCTCTGCTGGGCAGTACTCCCGTTCCTGCTCTTTTCCGCTTCAAGCTGTAAGCTCGGCACCTATATTCTGCCCTGTTTTCCGCCGCTGGCCGCCCTGATCGCAGCCGGCACGCTCGAAGCCTTCCGGCTGCGCCCCGGCTCCGCCCGGAAAATTCTCGACATCACCTTCAAAAGCCTCGGCCTGCTGCTGGCCGCCCTTGCCGTGATCGCAACCGTCGGCCTGATCGTCTGGCGGTTCATTCCCGCCCTGCCCGAGCTCTACGGCAAATGGAATCTTTTCCCGTACCTGACGCTGCTGGCCTTGCTGGCGTGGGGAGTCGCACTGATACGCAGCCGCCGCTGGACGGCGCCGGTGCAGTCCGCCGTCTTTCTCTTCGGCATGGCCCCGGCGATCGTATTCGGGTTGAATGCCGTCCCGGATATCGCCCTCGGCGACAAAGCGACGGCCGTCGGCATCCGGCAGTGTCTGGAGGCAATACCGGTACGGCGCGGCGACATCATCCTGGTTGACCGCGGCACGCTTCAGGCGACGGCCTGGCTTCTGAAACGAACTGACCTCGTGCTGATCGGCAAGCCCGGAGAGCTTCAATACGGGCTGAACAACTATCCGGAATATGCCTCACGCTGGTATAAGGAAGAGGAAACGGACAAGCTGCTCGCCGCCAGTCATCCCGGAAGCCGCCTGTTCATCACCTTGCGGAATCTCAAAAAGAAGCCGCTTCCGCCTGATTGGGCAGCCGAACAGGTCGTCACCCGCAACGGCATCAGCGTTATCCGTTTCTGATACGCGAACGCCCCCGGTCATTTTGCCCCTTTTACGGATATCAAGTGTTCTGAAATATCTGTTCCGAGGCTGGAATTTCGGGAAAATCGCGTTATTCTAATCGCATATCCTGCAGTTTTTTCCGGACGGCTCCGCCGGTCCGCGTTGTCAGACAAAGGTATTCTCCACCACCGGCGAGACCTTCACTCCGGGATCGCGTTCCCGCAGGATCGTCTGTATCCGCTCACGCAACTCCCGGTTGCTCAACGCATAATTGCGCGGCACCAGCAGATTGAAGCGCAGATGTCGGCAATGCGCCGTTTTCGCCATCCGGAAGTCATAGACCCGGAACCGCGGGTCGATCGATTCTGCGGCGTTCACCGTCGCCAGCCGCCACGACTTGTATTCAGGGTCGTCGCGGTCGAACGGATCGCAATGCAAAGTGAGCTGGACCGGCAGCGCCAGCGCCACCTCCCGCTCCGTCCGTTCCAGCGAATCGTGAATCTTCACCGGATCGCAGTCGGAATTCACCTCGGCGTGGGCGGTCGCGAAGTAACGCCCGGGGCCGTAGTTGTGCAGGATCAGGTCGTGAACGCCGCAGATGTCGGGATTTTCCAGCATCTTGCGCTCCAACTCCTCGACCAGTTGGCGGTCCGGGCACTCGCCGAGCAGCGGATTGACCGTGTCGCGCACCACCTTGATGCCGCCGAGAATGATCAGCACCGCCACCGCGACACCCGCGTAACCGTCCGCCGGGAAGCTGGTGAAACGCGACACCGCCGCCGACGCCAGCACCACGGAGGTGGTCAGAATATCGCTCAGGCTGTCGAACGCCGTCGCCTGCAGCACGGTGGAGTCGATCTTTTTCCCCAGTTTACGGTTGAAGAGGAACATCCAGAACTTCACCGGAATCGCCAGCGCGACCGCCAGCATCCCCCAGTTGGAAACCACCGTTTCAACCGGGTGAAAGATCCGCTCCGCCGCACTCTTGAAGAAGTCGATGCCGACCGCGATGATGATTACCGCGATCACCAGCCCGGCCACATATTCGAGCCTGCCGTGGCCGAAGGGATGTTCATCGTCGGCCGGTTTGGCCGCCATCCGGAAGCCGATCAGGGCCACCACCGAAGAACCGGCGTCGGAGAGGTTGTTCACCGCGTCGGCCAGCACCGCAATGCTGCCGGAAATCAGCCCGACCGTCATCTTCGCGGCGAACAGCGCCACATTGCAGGCGACGCCGACCATTCCGCCCAGTTCGCCGTATGCCTGGCGCACTTTCAGGTTGCCGGTATTCTCCGGTTCTTTCACAAACATCCTGACCAGAAACTCGGTAAACATCTCTTCTCTCCGGTTACACAAAAATCCGGCGCGGTTCCCGATGGGGCCTGCGCCGGACAATGGATCAAAAGACGGATCGCGTTATTCGACGACCACCGCGACCTTGATGCCTTTCATATTCACGTTGACCTCCAGCGCCTCCTGGATGTTCTCCAGCGGGATGTGGTGGGTCACGAGCTTTTCCATCGGCAGGCCGATTCCGGCCGCGCGGCGCAGGAACGCGAACGCGATCGGATAATCCTGCGGCGAATAGACCCACGAACCGACCGCGGTGACCTCCTTGTTGCAGAGGTCGTAGTGCGGATCGATCGTGCACGTGCCGCTCGGCAGGAAGAAGCCGACTTCGCAGAGGCCGCCGCCGCGGCGGACCATCTTCCACGCATTCGCGGCCGCCGCCGGAACGCCGGTGCACTGGAACACAAATCCGGCGCCGAGGCCGTCGGTATCCTTCTTCACTTCCTCAAGCATATCCTCGAACTTCGCATATTTGGTGAAGTTGAAGGTGTGGGTCGCGCCCATCTCTCCGGCGAGTTCGAGGCGGTTGTCGTTGCCGTCCACCGCGATGATATTGTCGATGCCCATCGTGCGCAGCACCGCCAGCACCATCAGTCCGATCGGGCCGCAGCCCTGCACCAGAACCTTGGTATTGAAGTTCAGCAGCCCGGTGGTCTTGGCGCGCTCGACCGCATGGACCGCGACCGCCGCCGGTTCGATCAGCATGCGCTGGTCGAGGGTCAGGCCGTTCACCACGAAGAAGGTCGAATTCGGACGGATCTTCAAATACTCGGCATAGTAGCCGTTCAGGTGGGTATCGTCGTCCGGGAACAAGCCGTACACGCCGCAATGCTCGCAGAGGTTGGTGCGCGCCGGAGTATTCTGGCAGGCGCTGCACTGGCCGCACGGGATCACGCAGGTCACGATCCGGTCGCCGACCTTGACCGGAAGACCGGCGGAGTCATGGGTGATGTTCTTGCCGAGCACTTCGATCACGCCCGAACCTTCATGACCGAGCACCACCGGGCAGAGACCAAAAGGATCGCGTTTGTATTCATGGCCGTCGGTGCCGCAGACGCCGCACCCTTCCACCTTGACCAGCATCTCATCGTCACCGATCGGCGGAATCGGGAATTCCTTGATTTCAAACTTGCCGGGAGCGACCAGCACCGCAGCTTTCGCCATCTTTGCCATGATTACACCTCTTTACTGATGGGTTGCCCGGATCGGCGGAGCCGTCCGGAAAACTGTAGGATATACGATTAAGATAACGCGATTTTCCCAAAATTCCAGCCCCCGGAACAAATATTTTAGAAATCCGGAATGAAAATATCCTTTTGCCTCCCGCGCGTGTCTTTCCGTTTCCGCGCCGACATTTGAAAATTCCCCGCCGCCATGCTATATTCGGGCAACGGCAAAGATCACGGTCACTCATCAGCCGACAGGGGAAACACCATGCAGCCAACCTCCCGCCCGAACTACGGCCGGACGCTTCAAATACTCGGAACCGCAGACAGCGGCCCCGTGATGGATTGCGCGGTTTCCGGGAATTTCCTGTACGCCGCCGGTGCGGGCCGTCTGCGGATTTTCAGTCTGGAAGAACCGTTTCAGCCGCGTTTCCGCGGCGAACTTGCCGGCCTCGGCAATACCCGCCAGATCGAGATCGCCGGTTCCACCGTCCATATCACTTCACGCGAAGACGGATACTTTCAGGTCGATGTCGCCGATCCGGCGCACCCTGTCCTGCTTTCCCATTACGACACCATCGAAATGGCGACCGGAATCGCCGTCGCCGGAAGCATCGCTTTCATCGCCTGCCGCACCTACGGCGTCGAGCTTGTGGACATCAGCGATCCGATGCGGCCCGCACATATCGGCACGATCCGCACCGGCGAGGCGCAGTCGCTCCGATATCATGGCGGCAATCTGTACACCGGCGTGTGGGCAACCGGCGAGGTGGTCGTCGCCGACGTGCGCAATCTCCGCAGACCGGAGATCATCAGCCGGATAGAACTGGACGGGTACGGCGACGGTCTTTTTCTCCGCGGCCGCCTTCTCTATGCCGCCACGGGGCATCATGCCCGCGGACTGGCGGCGGAGGATGCCTCCGATCCGGCTTTCGGCGGCGGGCACGGACTGGAGATTTTCGATATTTCCGATCCGCGCCGCCCCGTACTCCTCTCCCGACTCAAAGCCCCGCGCTGTTATCAGATCCGCATGGACATGTGGGATGTCGAAGTTTCCGGGAATTACGCCTATTGGGGAGACACCTGGAACGGCCTGTTCGCGGTCGACGTCTCCGACCCGGCCTCGCCGCGTTTCACCGCCCGCCTGACGCTCCCGGAAATGCCGGTGGACATCCCGGACCGCCCGGCCTCGCCGCCGGTCAACGGCTTCGCGGTCGGCGGCGGCTGTCTTTATGTCGCAAGCGTCTATGCGGGACTTCAGGTAGTCCCGATGCCGGAAGCCCGGCCATTGCCGCCCCCCTCCCCGGCGGCTCCGGCGCTCTCCGGGCCGGTTCCGTCGCCGGTTCCGCCGGGATTCCGCTGCTACCGGCCCGGCGGCCAGGTGTACGCCGCCGCCGTCCGCGACGACTTGATCGGCGTCGCCGCCGGAGCCGCGGGGCTTCATATCCTCGACCGCGAAACGTTCTCGAAACGGGTGGAATTTCCCACTTCATGCGTCTGTTGCGACGTGGCTTTCTGCAACGCTTTGCTGTTTGCCGCCGAAGGTGCCGCAGGACTTTCCATCCGCCGGGTGGAGAGCGACGGAACCTTCCCGTTGATCGGGCATTACCGGACGGATCAACCGATCCGGCAGGTAACGGTCCCTTTCCCCGGGAAATTCGCGCTGGTACAGGTGGGGAACAGTGAACTGCAGATTCTCGACCTCTCCGATCCGGCATCGCCACACCCCGTCCTGCGGGATACGCGTTTCGGCCTGCTGTACGGCCACCAGATCGGCACCGGGCTGGTCGACCGGCGCTATGCGAACTGTTACTGGCATGTCAGCGGAATCTACTGGTACGACCTCTCCGGAGACCGGCCGCAATACGCCGGAATCCACCACGCCCTGCGCATGGATTCCGACAGCGGCGTGGCGGTTTACCGCAACCGCCCCCTGATCGTCAACGGGACGGCGGGACGGTACTTCCGTCCGGAACTGCACGAACGGCGGCCTTTCGCGGAACTGCCCTCCTACGGCATTCCCGGCCTGCGGCTGCGCGGTATCCCCTCCGTCAGCGGCGACCTCCTCCGCATCGCCGACCGAGCGAGCGGCGAAGTCACGGTTCTGGATATTTCGGAACCGGAGCAGCCGAGACTGCAGGAACATTTCACGCTCCCCGGCAATCCCGGCACGATCGTCCCATGCGGAAGCGGCTGGCTGATTCCGGCCGGTTATCAGGGGTTGCTTTTCAAAGCGTAACATTACGGATTTTTTTTCAAATTCCGCTTGCTTTTCATCAGGAAATATTGTATAATCATAATGTGACTGTGTCAGATTGTCACTCTTTGTTTCACCCAACAGGAAAGGATCGGTTTTATGAAACTCAACTGGCTGTTTTCCCTCGCAATGCTGTCCGGCTGCCTGACGGCGGCGGAACTGAAGGTCCGGAATCTGGATTTCTCCGAAGGGGAAAAACACTGGCGGAATGCCTACCCGGATGTCGTTCAGACCGGATTGGAGGACGGCAAACTCAAGATGACTGTCCTCAAGGAAAAGGGCTCGCACGGCGCATTCGTCCAGTACTTCGCCGCCGCGCCGCACACGAAGCTGGTGTTCAGCGCCGACGTGGAAAGCGATCAGCCCGGCATCGCCTACCTCAACGTCAAGCTGAACAAGGACAAACAGGAGTTCGCCTCGCTGAATTCTCCGACCGCCCCCGGCGGCAGGCAGCGGCTTGAACTCTTCTTCGACACCGGCGACGCCGATGCGATGGCCGTATTATGCCGGGTTCAGCCGATGGCCGGAGCCGTCGGCAAAAACGTCGTCTTCAGCAACCTCGCCCTGAAGCCGGACACCACGCGCAAAATTTTCATCGCCGGGGATTCCACGGTCGAAAACTGGAACCGCGCGGGAGACCGGCGCAGCACCAGAAGTTTCGTCGATGAAAAACGGTGGGAGAAGCTTCTGGCGCAGCTCTCGCCCGGCGATCTCGTGCTGATCCAGTTCGGCCACAACGACCAGAAGAAGGATTCCCCCGAACGCTACGCTCCGGCCGACGGCAGCTATCAGGAGTACCTGAAGCGTTTCATCGCCGACGTGCGCGAACGCAGGGGCGAAGTCGTCCTCTGCACTCCGGTCGCCCGGCGCATCTTCGACGGCGCGAAAGTCCGCAACACCCTCGGCGGCTATCCCGAAGCGGTCCGCAAGGTCGGCGCCGAAACCGGCACTCCGGTGATCGATCTCTACAACGCCACCGTCGCGGCGCTGGAAAAGTACGGCCCGGAAAAGAGCGCCGAACTCTTCTACGTCACGCCCGAACAGCAGCCCGACCGCACCCACTTCAACCGCGCCGGCGCCGAACTCGTCGCCGGAGAAGTCGCCCGCGCGCTCAAGGAGAAGCAGCTCCCCGCTCCCCGGGAATAGGGACGCCGCTTCGCGAAGTCACAGCCGGACCAGCCGGAGTTCCGCCAGCGTCATGGCCAGCGCCTCCCGGTCCGGACAGTCGAGCATCCGCAGCGAAATCTTCCGCCGCCCGGCTCCGTTCAGGGAGAGCGTGCCGGCCTCCGCGCTTCCGCGTATATAACACCGGTCGGAAGCAGACGGGTCGGGACGGCCGTTCAAGGTGGCGACCAGCACGTTCGCGGCGCCTCCGTCGCCGCTGACGGCCAGCTCCACCTTCTGCCCGGTTTTCCACGCCGCGCCGTGAATCCCCGAGACGGTGACCACTTCGACCCGGTACCGTCCCTCCTCCGGGAAGTACGCTTCCCACTCGATCCGGTCGGCGGGGTTGTGCCACTCCGCCAGATTGCCGGTCCGGTCCAGACAGCAGTGGCTGACGGCGGGATGACGTTCGCCGGCGGCGCCGAGGCCGCGAAGCTCCGCCGGTTCCACGGCGGCCTCCCGCCGCCCGTGACGGATCGTTCCCCGCGCGGCAGGCAGCCGCAGGACATGGTCAAGCGGCACGAGGTCCATGCAGACCGCCGGAGCGTTCCGGCACGCCAGCTCCAGCGTCACCACGGGCAAAAGCCGGGCACGCAGCCGTTCCGGCAGGCGGATGGTCAGGCAGCGGCCGCCGGAACTCCCGAATTCGACGGGGCATTCCGGCTCCGCCGCAGCCCAGCAGCGGACCACCACCTCCTCCAGACCGTACAGCCGGATTTCCGGCCGGAACTCCCGGATGATCAGATGAAGCCGGGTCCGTTTTCCCGGTCTTTGCTCCACGGTCACATATCCCCAGTCAAATGAACATTGAAAGGGATTCGCGCCGCAGCCGTAAACCGCGAAGCCGTACCGTTCCAGCCACTTGCCTGTCTCCCGCAATACCCGGACGGTCTCCGGCGGAAAGGAGCCGTCCGGCATCGGCCCGACGTTCAGCAGGTAGTTGGTATCCTTCTCCGCCAGCGAAGCCAGCAAGGAGAGCACTTCACCCGGAGTTTTCCAGTCGTGGTCGTTCCACTTGAATCCCCAGGTGCGGTTCAGCGTTCCGGGCGTCTCCCACATCCCTTCG
>OLWP01000492.1_pt1 | contig 15599 bp, 10 predicted proteins | sample 1673741 | NCBI WGS metagenome assembly OLWP01 (sample SAMEA103958125, study PRJEB25191) | human gut metagenome
ATCGGGACATTACGTTCCACAAAGGGAAACGTTATCTCATAGAAGCCGCTTCGGGTACCGGAAAGTCATCGCTCTGCAGCTATATTTACGGCTATCGGCACGATTATCAGGGAATCATCAACTTTGATGAGCGCAATATCCGTTCACTCTCCGTCAATGACTGGACAGATATACGCAAACACTCCCTCAGCATTCTTTTTCAGGAGTTGCGTATCTTTCCCGAACTTACCGCCATCGAAAACATACAACTGAAGAACCGGCTTACCAATTTCAAAAAAAGGAAAGAAGTCCTTACCCTCTTCGAAGCCATCGGCATTGCCGACAAGGTAAACGAAAAAGCCGGAAAGCTATCTTTCGGCCAGCAACAAAGAGTCGCCTTTATCCGCAGCCTCTGCCAGCCTTTCGACTTCATCTTCCTGGACGAACCCATCAGCCATCTGGATGACGAGAACGGAACAATCATGGGCAGGCTGCTGACAGAAGAAGCCAGCCGCCAAGGAGCGGGAATCATAGTGACTTCCATCGGCAAACATCTGGAATTGGATTATGATGAAATTTATCAATTATAAATGTGGCTAATATGAACCGACTTGTTTGGAAACTTCTCCGCCAGCACATCAGTGTCGGACAGTTGGCAGGCTTTTTCCTCGCCAACCTCTTCGGCATGATGATTGTATTGCTGAGCGTGCAATTCTATCGTGACGTCCTTCCCGTTTTTACGGAAGGGGACAGTTTCATGAAGAAGGATTATATCATTGCTACCAAGAAAATCAGTACTTTGGGCAGCTTTGCCGGGAAAAGCAATACCTTCTCCAAAGATGAGATAAAGGACCTGAAAGCCCAACCTTTCACCAAAGCGGTAGGCGCGTTCACTCCTTCCTTGTTCAAAGTCTCTGCCGGACTCGGTATGCAGGAAGCCGGTATCCGCTTGTCGACAGAGATGTTTTTCGAGTCTGTACCCGACGAATATGTGGATGTCAGTCTGGACAAATGGCATTTTGATGAAGATACCCGGATAATTCCCATCATCGTTCCGCGCAATTATCTGAACCTCTATAACTTTGGCTTTGCACAAAGCCGGAGTCTGCCGAAACTCTCCGAAGGTTTGATGAGTCTGGTACAGATGGATATCATGATGCGGGGCAACGGACGTGTGGAACAATATAAAGGCAACATTGTAGGATTCTCCAACCGGCTGAATACCATTCTCGTCCCCCAATCCTTCATGGACTGGGCCAACAAGAATTTTGCACCGGAAAAAGAAGCTGAACCGTCCCGACTTATTGTGGAAGTGAAGAATCCTACCGACACAGCCATCACCGACTATTTCCAGCAAAAGAATTACGAAACCGAAGGCAACAATCTGGATGCCGGAAAGACAACTTATTTCCTGCGCCTCATTACAGCTATTGTCATGGGAGTAGGACTGTTCATCAGCATTCTGTCATTCTACATCCTGATGCTGAGCATCTTCCTGCTTCTCCAAAAGAATACGGTAAAACTGGAAAACCTGCTGCTGATAGGATATAGCCCGACGCGGGTAGCCACGCCTTATTATATACTGACAGTAGGGCTGAATGTACTGGTACTGTTCCTCTCCATCGGTTGTGTGATATGGGTACGCAGTTACTATATAGAAGTAGTCCAAAACCTCTTCCCGCAATTGGAGAGCGGTTCACTGCTTCCATGCATATTGACCGGCGGTCTGCTGTTTCTGGCAGTATCACTGCTGAACGTACTGGCAATACAACGGAAAGTCAGTAACCTCATCAGGTTAAGAAGATAAAGCCAGGCTCATCGGAAAACAGATAGATAAGTCCCGAAAATCAGGGTATTGCTCCTATCCCAACACTCGAAACAAACTTTATCCGTTTTCCTTTTCATCCAGCTTTTTCAGCCTCAACAATGCCTCCATATAGTAGTAATCAGCATAGATGATAGAGGCATCAATCTCCGACTTGGCAGGCCAGTGTCCGGTAGAGTGCAACAAGAAAGAAGGTTTGCTCTTTCTACTCTGGTATTTATCCGAACTAAGACTTTTCAACATCTTTATGGCAGCACCCTTGTACTCCCTCCCCTTTTCACCAGGCAGATAAGTAGAAAGTTCCAATAATGCGGAAGCTACTACTGCGGCAGCCGATGCATCACGTGGAGCATCCGGGATGGCAGGGTCATTAAAATCCCAGTACGGCACATAATCTTCTGGCAAATTCTTGAGATATACATCCGTCACCTTTTGCACAAAATCCAGATAACGGACATCTTTTGTTTCACGATAGACAGTAGTATATCCACAAATTCCCCAAGCCTGCCCACGGGCCCACATTGAATTGTCCGCATATCCCTGATGGGTACATCCCCGGATAAAATCTCCCGTCAGCGTATCGTAAACTGCTACATGACAGGAAGTATAATCCGGACGGAACTGGTACTTCATTGTCTTATCGGCATGAGAGACGGCTATATCTGCCAGATATGGATTACCGCCATTCTTGGCTGCCCAGAACAGCATCTCCAGATTAATCAGGTTATCCATAATCGTATTGTGCCCACCGAACATCTCCACATTGCGCGGCCACGAAAGGATAGTGCCTACACGGGGATTGAACAAGGTAGCCAATGAATCTGCCGTATTCAGAATCACCTGCTTGTATTCGGGATTGTGGGTCAACCGGTACCCGTTTCCATAACTGCAAAAGACCAAAAAGCCCAAATCATGGTCGAAAGCCGGAATCTCGGAAAGGAATTTCAGAGAAGCAGTGAATTTCTCCGCTTCTTCTTTTACCTTTTCATCACCGGTGTACTCGTAGTCATACCACAAAATGCCCGGCCAGAAACCACTGCACCACTCATCTTTCGTAGCCTTGCGATAATTCCAGTCGTACTGGCCATCCAAGATATTACGAGGCATCATCGTGTAGTCAATCTTATCTCCCTTTCCACGCATCATGTCCAAAGTACGATGTACCTGACGATTACAATAATCGAGTTCCTTGTCAACCAGCAAATCCTCTTTAGAAGCGGAACAGGCGGCAAGCAAGCACAATCCCAAGCCTGCCAATAGTGTTTTTGTTTTCATTTATCTTATCTTTTTATTTTTCTATGCGAAACCAGTCAGCGTCTACCCAACCTCTATCTTTACCAAACGGAACCGTACTGAACAAACCGACTTTAGCGCCAATCCACTTGCCTTGACGCGCAGTAAACGATTCACCGGCCGGTTGATATTTCTTTCCATCCAAACTATAATGGAAATGGCAGACACCATTCTTACCTACCTTTACCCGCAAATAAATGTCCCGTTCATAATTGGGGAACAGTCCGGCTTCAAGCTTCCGGCTTACCGGCAATTCCATCAAACGGGTAGAAGTTTCCTTATTCTGTTGTTCGGCATCTTTGCAGACCACCTGCTTCAGAATGAATCTGTCCCCTTGCTTCTCCACTCCGATGTAACAATAGTCCCATCCCATCACAATCAACCCGGATTGTTGCCCGTCTGCCTTGGCCACCACCTTCAACTTGGCAGTAGCCGTAAATTCTTCTGCCGGGAACTTCTGCAACAGCAGATTCGGCACTTCCCAGAAATTCACGAAGTCCTCGGACAGCACATGCCCATAGATACGCATATACCCCAAGTCGGAAGTAAAACCAAAAGCATCCCGGTAATTGGCATGCCATTCCCATTGCAGCCCCAACCGGCGGGAGTTGAATTCATCGCTCTCTGCCGGTGTCTCTACCGGATAGGTCTTACCGACATTCGGTTTCCGATAACGGCTCACCGGCTCTCCGCAACCGTCACCGTCCTTATCTTCACCGATAACGGGCCAATCTTCCGTCCACTTCATCGGATTCAGATGAATGACTCGCCCATACATTGCTTTATCCTGAAAATGCACAAACCAGGATTCACCGGAATTCGTCTCTACCCAAGCGCCCTGATGCGGCCCGTTGATGTCCGTACTTCCTTGTGCCATCACCCTCCTCACTTCGTAAGGGCCATAAACATTCTTTGAACGGAGCGCCAATTGCCAACCGGTAACCACCCCACCGGCAGGAGCCAATATATAATAATACCCATTGCGTTTGTAGAATTTGGGGCCTTCCACCGTATGGTTCACCCCGTCATTGCCATCAAATACCAGCACCGGTTCGCTGATGACTTTCGTTCCTTCCGGATTCATTTCGCATACCGTGACGACACTGTTGAAAGCAGCGCGGCTTCCTGCCCAAGCATGAACCAGATAAACCTTACCGTCTTCATCCCACAAAGGCGTAGGGTCTATCATGCCTTTTCCGGCCTTTACCAATACCGGTTTCTCCCATTCACCTTGCGGGTCTTTGGCCTTCACCATAAAAATCCCGAAATCCGGGTCTCCCCAATAAATATAGAACTCGCCGTTATGGTAACGGATGGAAGGAGCCCACACGCCCTTTCCATGTTGAGGCTTATTGTAGAACTCTTCCGGCTCGATAACTTTCAACGCATAGTTCACCAGTTTCCAATTCACCAAATCTTTGGAGTGGAGAATGGGCAACCCCGGAGTACAATTAAAGCTGGAAGCAGTCATATAAAAATCATCGCCCACCGCACACACATCCGGATCGGAATAGTCAGCGTGCAGAACAGGATTCATATACGTCCCATCCTTCCGGTCGGCAACCCAAACTTTGGAAACAGACTGCCCGCATACAGCCTGACAAAATGCAAGTACTCCAAACAGTATAAAAAACATCTTTACCATAACAATACCTTCTTTGAATAATCCATCATCTATTACGTTCAAAGGGAGAATTACACCCAAACCTTTATAATATTTTTCCTTTATATTTTTTCAATCCCTTCGCCTCTTTCGCCTCCACCGGTACAAAACGAACCGCAGCACCGCCACTGGGTTTCAGGTCAAACTTCATCGTCATGGAAGCATCCACCAATAAATAGCTGCATTCCACCTGCGTACGTGTTTTCACCTTTTCGCCGCCATCGGTATAGACAGAAGCAAGATAGACTTTATTCTTATCCAAGAAATCCAAAGGAATTTCTTCTTCGGAACCTTCATTATTGGTCATCGCTCCCAAGAACCATTCCTGCCCTTTACGACGGGCCATCGTTATGTTTTTGCCGGGAGCGCCATCCAATACTTTCGTATCGTCGAATACAGTTTGCAAGTTCTCAAACCATTCCATTTCCGGTTCTCCGTGATAGAACGACGGTTTGTCATACCAGAAGATAGTTTGCAGCGGACTGTAGAACACGAGCGATGCTGCCAGTTGGTGGGCATGAGTCGTTTTCAGCCGTTTGTCGAAATAACAGATCGTATAGTCGGCTGCACCGTTTATCATGCGAGTGAAGGGAAGCGTGACATTATGAGTTGCATCGGGAAACTCTTCGTTTCCGCAAATACCTTCCTGAGTCAATAAATTCGGATAAGTACGACTGAAGCCTGAAGGGCGATACTCATCATGGATATTCATCAGCAGATGGTTCTCTGCTGCCAAGCGGACCATGTCGTGCAACCAGGTAGCCCAGCGATGGCTGGCGTATTGTACGAAACCGGATTTCACTCCGACAATTCCCCATTGGCGTAGCAATGGGAAGAGTTCACGCATTTGTTTCATGAGTGCATGCTGGTTGACGTACACCCAGATGCCAACTCCTTTCTCCTTACCGTATGCTACTACGCGGGGCATATCCAGTTTGTCAACCACTTTTGTAGCATCCCCGTCATGTGAAGTACAGGGCATATACCATTGCCAGTCGAAAAGCATATACGGAATATGATGTGCTGCACAGAACTCGATGGTAGCAATAGCCCCTTCGGTGGTGATAGTCGTTTCGCGCATAATCTTGCCCGGTTTCACCCATGCGGCAGCATCGGCAATTTCGCACGGCGGATTCAGATTCTGGATGATATCATTGTGTTCCAGCAATTCACCCGGTTTGTCGGCTGCCATGACTATCTTCCAAGGAGTGGCATAATAGGTCACCACATCTACGGGGCTATACATTACAGAAGTCAACGTGTTCTTCTTATCGGTGGAGACGAGGTATTTGGTCAGGCACCAGTCGTCTACATCCGCATCTGCCAGTGCGGCCCATTTGCCATTCGGGAGTTCAAACGTAAGGGCACGTTCCACCGGATGTTTGATATCATCGATATTCAGGCGTTCGAAGAAAGCCTGTGCCCATTGTTCAGTCCATGCTTTTGTGCCTGCCGGTAAGGCGTATTCTGTGAGATCACCTACTACTTTATGAAAGATAGCCTTCGGATGTTCCGGGAAGAAATAGCGGAAAGCCACTCCTTCATTATAGGCACGTACCTCTATATTGAGCCGATAACCGGAGTTGTCTTTCTTGGAGAGACAAAGGGTGCCGGCCCGGTAATGATCGCGTACACTGCTACGCTCACCGTAAAGCGGCTGCCAGGTGAGGTTTATTTCGGGCTGGTAAGTCACGGAGTCCACTTCCAGATTGTCCATCCAGCAGGCAGGCTGTTTCAGATTTCGAACTCCCAAAGCCATTTCCCATATCCGGTTGTCCAGTTCCAACCCGGCACGCGACTCATTGACTACGGGTTGTGATTTGTAATCTACCCGATAACAAAGTTCGTTTACCGCAGGTGAAACCTGCTTTTGGTAAAATACTATTTCATGTGTTCCGTCAGGAGATGCCAGCTTCAGTTCCTTGCCATTGTCCGCAAAAAGGGAAGAAGCGAGAGCTAACATAATAATTGTTGAGCCGATAGTCTTCATATCCTCGTATTTATTGTTTTTATATAAATACGATTTAAGATATGGGGATACTCAATGTATTCTATCTTTTTAGGGAAATAATGTTCGAGACAGTTTGTGAAATGACGGGACTTCCATAAAATGACGAGAAACCATCTTCCTTTTGTGAACTTCCCTGTACATGAGCTATGAAGAATCCATATACCCGGCCCTGTTTATTGATCCATGGATAGGCGCCGGCCCAACCCGGTGAACTGATCTGATAGGCTTCTCCTGTTGCTTCATCAATGAGTTCCCTCCATTCTCCCAAACCGTATATACCGGTATGATATTTTTTCAGTGCACGTTCTACGTATTCACCCGGGTGAACTTCCGCATTTCCCACCTGGTCTGCCTGCATTTCATGTATGGTTTCGGGTTTCAGTATTTGCTTTTCTTCAAATACGCCATTGTGGTAGATCATATCAAGAAAACGCATGTAGTCGTGCAAAGTGGTACAGAGACCTCCACCCAGCATGGGAGCGTGTCCGCCATCCGTATTCACGGGCGTGAAGTGAGAGCTTTTCATTCCTAAAGGTCGGGCAATTAATTTCTGGAATAATTCCTCAAATTCTTTATTCATCGCTTTTTCTGCCATCCGGCCGGCTATCTGCATGGCAAGTCCGCCATATTCAAAACGAGTGCCGGGAGTGAAAACCGTGTCAAGTGGAAGAATCTCCATGACTGCCGAATCCAGCTGATTGTAATTGTCTACGCGTGGTTCCGGCAGGTAAGAGCGAACGCCTGATGTGTGCGAAAGCAACTGACGTAAAGTAATCATTCCTTTTACGTCGTTTTTAAATTCAGGAATCCATTTCTTTACATTATCATTCCAATCCAAATCGGTACGGTCTACTACCGCTCCGATGACTGCAGCTGCCACCCATTTTCCGGCAGAGGCTACATAGACTTTGGTATCGGGAGTGAATTCTTTATAGTTTTTCCAAAAGATAATGCTGTCATCTCTAACTACGCAAATGGCTGCACCGGGATAATACTCTTTGTCTATCCAACCGGTAATAATGGAATCGAGTGGTGCAAAATTATAAACCGCCTGCCTATTACTGGCAGGGCGGCATGACAGGAATAAAAGATAAATTCCCCAAAGAGAAACTGTAAGAAGATTCTTTTTCATCTACTTTGTTTTTAAATCCCAATATATAACATAACGTTGATGGTGCACATCGTACAGAGGTTTCAATATAGTACCTTCCGCATTTTTGAATTCCAGTCCTTTACCTGTACGTTGCAGGTTGCGTTCCGGATGTTTTAAGTCTACTTGCAATGTCGTATTCAATCCTGCCGGGATATGATAATCGTAAGTATAATAATCATTGTATAATGCCGGATCAGAGAATGGTGCCGGAGTTTGCATACCTTCTGTTCCCAATTCGCCGGCCAATACCAGCGGTCCGTATAGCAGAGCTCCCTTTTGAGGATTATCAGAAGTGGTTTCCAGCTGCAGGCTCATCGGATAATTGGCTTCAATGCGATCACCGTCTTTCCACTGGCGGGTTACAGCAATGTATGATCCCGGTTTCTGCTTTACCGATACTTTTTTCCCGTTGACGTTTACTTTCACGCCTTCACTCCATGAGGGATAGCGCAGATAAATCGTAGTGGTGACAGGTTTGTCTGTTTGGATGGTCAATGTAGTGTTTTCTTCTGCTGGGAAACCTGTTTCCTGACGCAGAGTTATTCCTTTTGCTTTCCAGTTTACTTCTGACGGAATAAAGAGATTCACGTAAATTCCTTTTTCATTGTGACAATAGATAGCTTCTCCGTATTTGGCATGACTTTCAAAACCACTGCCTACACAACACCAAAAGGAATTCTCCCGGGTACTATAAACTTTGTGAGAGCCGGAGAGTAAGGGCAAGAAATAGGATACCATTCCCGTTTCAGGATCTTGTTGTCCAAGAATATGATTATAGAGTGCACGTTCGTAGTAATCGGCAACTTTGGCATCTCCCGTCCAGCAGAACAGGTGACGGCTTAGTTTCAGCATATTGTACGTACAACAAGTCTCACCGGTATATCCGGTCAGATGTTTGGATAATTGTTGTGGATCGAAATAATGCTCTTTATCACTACTGCATCCCGGTGCAAAGGTATGGTGGTCTATCATGGTATGCCAAAAGAAATCTGTCAGTTTCCGACTGTCGTTATCCTGCGTCAGCTCGTAGTTGCGTGCTTCGGCAAGAACTTTTGGAATAAAGGTATTCGTGTGCTTGGTACCTAAATCATCGCGTTGTTCTTTCAGCGGATCTATCACATCATTGTGATAGAAGAATTCGGCAAGCCATTGATAACGCTCGTCGCCGGTGATGGCATAAAGATTATAAAAAGATTCGTTCACACCGCCGAACTCATTCCGTATCATCCTTTTCCGGGTGGCTTCATCCAGTGGTTTAAGTTTATTATAAGCCCAGTCGCCCATGCGGGTCACAACTTCCAATGCCGGTTTGTTATCTGCATAGAGGTATTGGTCAATCAATCCGGAGAAGAGTTTGTGCAGTGTATACCAGGGTGCCCATACACTTGTCCCACGTATGTTCCGATTAATCAATTCTTCCGGATATGCACTGAGATATCCGTTTCCCAAAGCCGCCTGTACCTCTGCCAGACCTGTAACAAGGCTGTCGCCCTTCAACTTGAATATTTCACTTCCGGTAGATGCGTACATGAGCGCATAGGCTGATAGTAAATGCCCTGTTGTGTGTCCGCGCAGTTCACAGTCCAGCGATTCCCAACCACCCAGTTTCTTTACGGTCATATATCCGCCTTCACGCCCGGCAAATACTCCGGCATTGTTGCGGAAACCGTGCAGCAAACGATTGGTTGCTATGGAAGTCATCCAAGCGGAATCACGCATCATATTGTCGCGAAAGCGGCTTGGCAATAAACGCACGTCCTTTAAGTCGAAACTTTCTACCCGCATCGGTGCGGTCGTCACTTTTTTCATTTTTCCGGCATGCTGTCCGGGATAAACGGATTGGGCGGAAAGACCGGTTGATAGAGCCGCACAAATTGTCATTAGGATTAAACTCTTATTTCTCATAACTTTTTTATTAATTCTTTCTTTATATAAAAACTACGTTCCACCGGCTCGGCCGTCTGCACCTTACCTGCAACGCCGTATTGCCAGGCAACTACCGTCACTTTTACCGGAAATTTGCTGCGAGGAGGAATAGGAGTGAATACAATTTGGTCTCCTTCTATCTCGGCCGGACCTTCTTTGATGTAGTAAGAGACCGGCAGTCCGCAATCACTTGTGGCTTTTAAAGATAGAGACCCGCTTCCTGTTTCCACATCGGGCAGTCCCGGAAACAGTATATGCTGCCTTTCTCCTGCCGTATTCCGGTAGGGGATGCGGATACTGACTTCCTGAACGGCACTTTTATACCTCCGGTCTCCTGTCTGGCTTGCCAGCAGGCATATATCACCGGTGCGGCGTGGGTTATCCATACCCATCCGATAGAAAGATACCCTGAATGTCGTGTCATTTACCTTTTCTACCGGTCCGCAGATGCGACTGATTGTCGGCGTTGCATCTGTGTGTTCGTCAGACAGTTTCGTTCTCAGGGAATCCGTACATACGGCTTTCAGATGGAAAGTAATTCCATCGGCTTTCGGATTGAAGCGAGGCTGTACACGTACATGCTGTTTCTTGTCGTATGCCAGCAGACTGCCGCTTTGTTCAAATCCCAGATACTGTTCTTCCTTACCGCGACTTTGCACATACCGTGCTTCAGTCGCTTCTGCCATTTCACGGTCAAAATACCAGAAAGCGTCATGCACATCGCCTTTATATTGTGAGTAGAAAGCAACTTTGGCTCGTTCCTTCTGATTGGGATGCCAGCGTTCTGCCAGCCAGCCTTTGGTCGGGTTTATCGGATTCAGTTTTACTTTACCGTCTTTCGTCACTTCATCCGTCAATCGCAGGCTGACAGCCTTTTCCAGAAACAGAGCGATGTATGCGGCTGTTTCATCTGCCACATCAAAATGTCCCCGTCCTGCATCACACAGAAACGAAATGCAACTTTCAGGATACATCATGCGGAAAGCCAGTGCCGGATTTACCCGGGCTTCCCACCATTCATATTCTCCTTCAATCATCAGTCCGGGTATCCCGTTGATATTACGGGTACGTCCCCATTCCAGATTCTCACGCCCGTAGCCGGTCAAGTTCGTACGCGGAGCATCGCCGTGCAGGGAAATGACGGCCAAGGTGCGTTCCGCATTCCATGCGGCAAAGTTCCAGGGATAAGTAGCCATGGCCGAATGGCCTATGGGCACGATAGGGACATTTTTCAGTTCGCTATATCCGCTGACGTCTGCCAAGTCGGCCATCATTTTCTCGAATATCCGTTGTGTGCCTTTCGATACATCCCATTGCTGGTCGATGCCGGGTGTTATCCATACAAAACCGATTCCCAGCTTCTGCATCTTCTCGCGGAAAAGGGGATTGTCAAAAAGAGTTTCTTCGCTCATATTGTGTTGTCCTACAAGAATTGCTTTCACCTGCATACAGTCGGCGGGTATCCACAAGAAAGCCGTAGGATTCCGGTTCGTTTCGTTGGAGACGAATCCGTCAAGAGTCACAGACCATTGCCACTCTCCTGCCCGCAGGCAGGGAGAGAAGTAAAGCAAGAGGATTATTGAAAAAAGCAGTCTATATCTATTCATGGTTCTTATGGTTCACTTTATTTTAATTCCTTTTATAAACTCATTGGTTACTACTCCTTTCAAGTCCTTCATCCGTTCTCCATTGATTACTACATTTTCAAACGTCACGTTTTGCACGGTTCGTTCTTTGTCCAGTCCTTGTATCAACGATGGATTCTCTCCTACGCCTGTGTACGTAATGTTCCTGAAAGTAATGCCGTCAATGCCGCTTCCCGGCTGTTTATCATATTTCCCGTTGAAGCGTACTTTGACATAGAAAAGCCGTCCTTCCTGAATATTCTCTACCCGGATATCTTCAAAAAGAACATTACGGACCTGGTTCTTGTCACCGCAATCCACTGTCATGCAACCTTGATAAATCGGATCATCCTCGTCATGTTCCAGAATGTCGATGTGGCGGAAAGTCAGATTTTCTATTACTTCTCCCGTAGGTGAATCGGGGTCGCCATGGCCGCCTACATTGATGGGATGCGCCACATCTGCCCAAAGAATGGAGTTCTGCACGGTGATGTCGGACGAACCTCCCCACCAGTTCCAGCGGTGATTGTACAGAGCGATGCAGTCGTCCGAATTGCGCATGAAGACATTGTCAACAAGCACTTGGCAGCAACACATCATGTCTATGCCGTCACTCCAACCTTTGCAACTGAATGATTTCAGATTTTTGATGGTGATTCCCGTTGAACCGCCTCCGAATACGGTATAATGATCAGGGTTCACTACGGTAATTCCATCTATCAGCACATTCTTTGAGTCAGTCACTTCAATGCCCCGTATCGGATGGTCCAAGATGCCTCGTCCGATAATCCGGACATTTTCTGCTTTATCTACCAGAAGTTTCGCTTTGACTACCGCTCCCGGTGCCAGATATACGATGGTATTACCGGGGATACGGATTTGATTATTAGGTAAGTCTTTAGGGCGGTGGACTCCCGGACTGAAATACATGATGCCTTTTGCCTCTTTATCATATTTTTCTGTTTCCAAAGGATTGGCAAAGAGATGCAGATTGTGCAACCGGTCGCCATCAAATTCAATAGAGAGATACTGTGGCTTTTCCAGAGTGAAAAGAATGGCGTTTTGTACCTGCTTGTATTCAATACCTTTACTCAAAGGGCGTATGGTCACTTCGCGCACGCTGCCATTGTTCTTCTTCACCATTACCTCTACAACACTTCCCATATCAAATTGCACCATGGAAGCCTTCTGCACGTTGTCCATATCTACCTGTACGTTGTATTCAAACAAGTCTTTCCACTCACCGCCGGGGATACGTACACGTACCGTGTAGTCGTCATTATGGGGTATGCCCGGATTTAAACTTTCAGGATAGGTCACCAATTGTGCCTGTACTCCTGCGGTAAAGGTCAACAATAACATCACTACTAATTTGCAAATCTGTTTCATAAGTTCCATCGTTTTCTACACAAATATACGATTGAAAGCCGAAAAGCACTTAATTTGCACAAATATCATTAGCCCTACTAAGTGAATATCCCGTACAAAACGTATTTCTACTTAAAGCAACATAATTCTATTACCAATGAAACTAAGAAAACTAATCTTTATCTCCGGCTTATTGCTCGGATTCGTTCAGACTATCGACGCACAAAACCTGTTAATCACCTATCCCGCTCCTCAGGGGACGGAATTGAAGAACGACTTCACCGTCAAAGTGCGCCAACCGGGTGGAGAGTGGCAAGCAATAGCCACCTATCCCGTCAAAGTGGACGAAGTAAAAGAGGCCCGGCACCATGTAGAGCTGGCCTCCATGAGCTATTTCGACTTCAACGGTGAAGTGGAAGTATCGGTCACCGCCCATAAGGAAGAGATAGAGACAGCCCGCATACGTCCCCTATCCTACGGCATCACTCCGCAGGTCAGCCGCAACACGCTCACTTTCAAGCTAAACTCTCCCCGCAACTTATCGATAGAAGTGAACGGCGACATCTTCCACAACCTGCACCTCTTCGCCAATCCGATAGACCGGAACAATCCTCTGAAACCGGGTATGAACCCGAAGAAATTAAAAAAGAACCGCAACTTGATTTATTTCGGTCCGGGCATACACCAATTACCGGGCGACACGCTGGATGTACCTTCAGGCAAAACCGTATACATTTCCGGAGGAGCCATCGTCAGAGGGTGCATACGAGCAAAGAATGCTGAAAATGTAACTATCTTCGGCCGGGGAGAAGTACATCCCGAAGGACGTGGAGCAGGAGTCAGCATCATCAACTCCAAAAACATCCGGGTAGAAGGCTTGATTACCACCCAATGCCCCACCGGTGGCTCAGACAGCGTGACGATACGCAACGTAAAGGCCATCAGCTCCTATGGATGGGGCGACGGGATGAACGTGTTTGCCAGCAACAATGTACTGTTCGATGGCGTATTTTGCAGAAACTCGGACGACTGTACCACTGTTTATGCCACCCGTATGGGCTTCAAAGGCGGATGCAAGAACATCACCATGCAGAATTCCACCCTCTGGGCGGACGTGGCCCATCCCATCTTCATCGGACTGCACGGCGATGCCGAAGGTCAAGAAGTAATGGAGAACCTCAACTATATCAACATCGACATCCTCGACCATAAAGAAAAGCAGGTAGACTATCAAGGCTGCATGGCCATCAACGTAGGAGACAACAACTTGGTCCGCAACGTGCGTTTCGAGAATATCCGCATAGAAGATTTCCGCCAAGGCCAACTCGTCAACCTACGCATCTTCTTCAACAAGAAATATTGTGCGGCCCCGGGCAGAGGGATTGAAAACGTGCTCTTCAAGGACATCACCTACAACGGAGAGAACGCCGAGCTATCCATCATTGCCGGCTACAACGAAGAACGGAAAGTGAAGAACATCCGTTTCGAGAATCTCAGAATCAACGGAGAAGTGATTGACGACGACATGCCGGGCAAGCCTAAATGGTACAAGACGGGAGACATGGCACGCTTCTTCATCGGCGAGCATGTGGAAGGGGTGACATTTACCAAATGATGTGCCAATAAGTGCCGGAAGCACTCACTCAATCACCCAGCCGCCTATCGTGCGCGTGGCACTGTCAAAGTTCACACCGACTTTGACCACCCTCCTGCCATCCGCCCGATAGGGAACGGCATACTGCTTGCTGTTTATCTGTGCCAGCGCCTCCTCCGGAGTGCCGTCGAACTTGAACTCGAAGACATAGACGGCATCCGGCAACTTCACCACGGCATCTGCACGCCCCACGGCTGTCTTCACCTCCGTCTCCACGTATTGCCCCATCAAGCGGAATAGCAGGTAGAAGATAGTCTGGTAATGCTTCTCGGTCTTGTTCTCCAGATCATTCGGTATGGAGGCGAAGAAAGAACGGGTGCGCTCCAAGCAGCTTTCGATGTCTCCCTTGCGCAAGTCGCGGATGAACGAAACCACATAAAAGGTATTGTTCTCGCCCGGCAGGTGCACGTAGGCGGGAAGCAGAGACTCGACAAATCCCTGCCGCACCTCCCCGTTGGGGTGAGCCAGGTTGTAAATGCGGAAATCGGGGTCATAGCCTTTGATAGTAAGATAACCACTCTGATAGAGCACCGGAATCGGACTCACGATGCGCTCGGTTGGTGCGTCGAACTGCTCGTCGGTAGCCTCGATGCCTTCCAGGGAGCGGACATCGAAATCGGACTCACGAAGCAAGTCTATCAGAAAAGTCGGAGTGCCCGTAGAGAACCAGAAGTTCTTGTACTCCTTTGCATCGAAAGCGTTGAACAAGCTGAACGGATTATAGATGTCGGCACAATTCTTACTGAAATGATAGCCGTCGTACTGCCGTTTCAAGTGAGCGCAAGCTTCCTCATAAGTCCCATTGTTTGCCTTGGCCATTCGCTCGATGTCCGGTTTCAAGTCTGTGAGCAATTCTTGCTCGGTGATGCCGCAGAGTGCACTGAAATCATCGTGCATGCTGATGTTCTTCAGATTATTCAGTTCGCTGAAGATGCTCAGTTGGCTGAACTTGCTGATGCCGGTGATGAAGAGAAAGCGAAGATACTGCCCCAACCTCTTGAGGGGGGCTGAAGAACTTCCGCATCTCGTTGCGGAGCTGTTGCTGCAAGGCGGTGTCGGAATTGCTGTCCAACAAGGGGGCATCGTACTCGTCAATCAGCAC
>OLWP01000494.1_pt1 | contig 15444 bp, 14 predicted proteins | sample 1673741 | NCBI WGS metagenome assembly OLWP01 (sample SAMEA103958125, study PRJEB25191) | human gut metagenome
GGACGGACGCTTGTCCTATCAGGGCAGCAATCTGGACGATACAGCCGATACCACTGCGGCGGCGCTGGTGCTTCATTCCATCCTGGGATCGGATGAGGCAGATCAGCTGCTCTCTTACCTGCTTTGGGCGGATCAGATGGATCAGATGGGGCGCAGCACGGTGCCGCATCTGGAGATTTTAGCCTACACCGTCCACTGTGGACAGCGGTTGCAGGAAAGTGAAGCCAGCTTTTCTTACACCTGCAATGGAGAGAAACAGGAGGTCTCGTTGGGAAGTTTGGGCCAGAAATCGCTCCGCTTTAGCTATGACGATTTCCAAGATATCTCCTTTGAACCGGAAAAGGGAACCGTTTACGCCTGTGTCAACTACACCACCGACCAGCTTTTGGAACAGAGCGGGGAGAACCAGGTCAGCATCCGCAAGGTGGTGACACCGGTGGAGGGAAACAATGGCGTCGGCAAGGCGACAAGAGTTGAACTGATCATCAACTTTGAGGAAGACGCTCCGCTGGGATACTATACGGTCAGCGACAGCATTCCGTCCGGTATGCGCCTGATGACCTACCAGAAGAAGGAGGAAGACTACAGGAGCGTCTGGATTGAAAATGAAAATCAGCAGATCACGGCCCAGATTTACAGGGATACTCCGAGAGATGAGACAGAAGAGGAACAGCAAAAATGGAAGGAGAGGAGAATCGTCTATTATATCAGCGGCGTGCTTCCAGGAGAGTATGTTGTGGAGAGCGCCTGCCTGATCAACCCGGCGGATGAGATTTTTGTGTCAACAGACCGCCAGACAATCATGGTGGAAGCGTAACGTAAAAAAGGCGGGGCAATGTGGGTCTTCACGTTGCCCCGCCTTTTCCGCAGGAGAGAAAATATTTTGGAAAAAAATACAGTTAGCTCTTGACCTCTTGGTGCAGATGCGGTATAATAATTTAGGCTTTTTAAAGTTGCTAGAGTGGCTCAGTCGGTAGAGCAGCTGATTCGTAATCAGCAGGTCGTGGGTTCGATTCCCATCTCTAGCCCCAGACAGCAACCCTCGAAAAATGGCTTTGTTATGCAATTTTTCGAGGGTTTTGCTTTGCCTAAAAAGCTATTGGATATGGTTTTGACATTGGTTTTTATCATCGCTGAGCAAATCACGAAATCTATTTCACGTGTTTTGAGAAGAAGCCGGACGGCAGTATTTGTTTACTGCCGCCCGGCTTCTTTATGTGGATGATTATATAAATTTACCGGTCAGGCTTTCAGGCGCGTTTTTCACCTGCTCCGGTGTTCCCGTAGCAACAATCCGTCCGCCTTCGTTGCCGCCGCCCGGCCCCATGTCGATGAGATAATCGGCGTTGCGGATCACGTCCAGATCGTGTTCGATGACGATAACGGTGGCGCCGCTCTGGATGAGGGTCTGGAAAACCGCAAGCAGGGTTTGGACGTCCAACGGATGCAGGCCGATGGTCGGCTCGTCAAATACAAAGACAGAGTCAGACTGAGTGCGGCCCATCTCGCTGGCCAGCTTCAGCCGCTGTGCCTCACCGCCGGATAGTCCCGGCGTCTCCTCGGCGAGCGTCAGATAACCAAGCCCCAGATCCTTCAGCACCTGCAGCCGCTGGCAGATCGTCTTCAGCCCCTGGCAGGCTTCCAGCGCATCCTGCACATCCATCGCCATCAGCTCGGGCAAGGAGGCGCGCCGGCCGGATTTGGTTTGATATTGAATTTGGTTGGCATCCTTACTGTAGCGGGAACCGCGGCATTCTGGACAGGGAATTTGCACGTCGGGCAAAAACTGAACGTCCAGATTGATCACGCCGGTTCCGTCGCAGACCGGGCAGCGCAGCTTGCCGGTGTTGTAGGAGAAATCCCCGGCCTTGAAGCCGAGGCGTCTGGCGTCGGGCGTTCCGGCGAAAATTTTCCGCAGCTCGTCGTGCACGTTGGCGTAAGTCGCTACCGTGGAACGGACATTGATGCCGATCGGCGTGGCGTCGATCAGCTTGACGCGGGCGATGCCTTCCGCCATGAGGGAGAGGACGTGCGCGGGCAAAGCCGCGCCGGTGACGGCGGCTTCGAGGCCGGGGACGAGGCTTTCCAGAATCAGGGTGGTCTTGCCGGAGCCAGAAACCCCGGTAACCACGGTCAGCCTTCCTTTCGGAATATCGGCTTCAAGTGGTTTCACCGTGTGGATGGCGGCGGTGGAAAGATGGATTCTCCCGGCCTCGAACATCCGGTCCGCACCGGCGTTTTTTCTCACATGCACTTCGGCTTTCCCGGAAAGGAACGGGCCGATCATGGAGTCTTTGCTTTGTCCGAGCTTCGGAACCGTCCCCTGCGCGATGACGCGCCCGCCTTCCGCGCCGGCCTGCGGACCAAGTTCGATGATCCAGTCCGCTTCCGACAGAATCTGCGTATCGTGATCGACCAGCAGGACGGAGTTCCCGTCGGCGACCAGATCGTGCATCACACCGGTCAGGCCCACGATGTTCGACGGGTGCAGACCGATCGACGGCTCGTCGAGTGCGGTTGCGCACCGCGCGGGCGAGCTGCATGCGCTGCCGCTCGCCGGTGGAGAGCGTGGAGGAGGCCCGGTCGAGGGTCAAATAGCCCAGCCCCAGCTCCAGCAGCCGCCGGGCGGCGCTTTGAAACGATTCGCAGATGCTTTCCGCCATCGGGCGCATTTCCGAGGGAAGCGCGGCGGGAACGCCGGCCACCCACCCGGCAAGCGCGGCGAGCGTCATCCGGCAGGCTTCGTCGAGGCCGATTCCGCGCAGTTTCGGGGCGCGCGCCGCCGCCGACAGGCGCGTGCCGCCGCATTCGGGGCAGACCTCCTGTTTCAGGAACTTTTCCACCCGCTTCATGCCTTTTTCGTCCTTCACCTTGGCCAACGCGTTTTCGACGGTGTAGGTGGCGTTGTAATAGGTGAAGTCAAGCTCTCCGGCCTGATTGGTGTTTTTGGCTTTGTACAGAATGTGCCGCTTTTCGGCGGGGCCGCTGTAGACGATCTCGCGCTCCTCCGGCGTCAGCTCCCGGAAAGGGACGTCGGTGCGGACCCCCATCGCGCGGCAGACATCCGTCATCAACGACCACATCAGCGTATTCCACGGCGCGACAGCGCCCTGATCGATTGAAAGCGATTCATCCGGCACCAGTGTCGCCCGGTCCACGGTGCGGACGGTTCCGGTGCCGCCGCATCTGGAGCAGGCCCCCTGGCTGTTGAAGGCAAGCTCCTCGGCGGAGGGCGCGAAGAAAGCGGCTCCGCATTCGGGGCAGACCAGCTCCTGCCCCGCGGCGACGGCCAGCGACGGCTTCAGAAGGTGCCCGTTCGGGCAGCGGTGATTTGCCAGCCGGGAGAACAGCAGCCGGAGGCTGTTCAACAGCTCGGTCCCGGTCCCGAAAGTGCTGCGGATGCCCGGGACGCCCGGCCGCTGGTGCAGCGCGAGCGCCGCCGGGACATACAGCACTTCGTCCACCTGCGCTTTGGCCGCCTGGGTCATGCGTCTTCTGGTGTAGGTGGAAAGCGCGTCCAGATAACGTCTTGAGCCTTCCGCATACAGCACGCCCAAAGCGAGGGAGGATTTGCCGGAGCCGGAGACCCCGGCAATGCCGACGATTTGATTCAGCGGGACATCGACGTCGATGTTTTTAAGGTTATGCACTCTTGCTCCCCGGATTTTCACGGCTGCCGGGGAATTGCTTTTCTCATTCATGGGACCGGGTCTCTGCGATTTGGAATCTTTTTTGTTTGGGGGTTATTATACGCTTTGAACGGCCCGAAGCCAAGAAGCGTTTTGAAAATTTCCTGATTTTTTATCGCATGGAACAACCCGGTCCGCAATTTATGGGTTACTTTTTGAGATGTTCGGTGAAGAACCGGTCGAGCTTGTCGAACGGGATCGCGTTTTTGCCGCCGCCGTCGTAGAGGTCGGTGTGCGATGCGCCGGGAACGATCAGCAGTTCCTTGTTGTCGCGGTAGTCCGTGTAGGAGGACATATCCCGGTAGGCGTCCTCGCTGAAGTAGCGCGAATGCGCGTTTTCGCCGTGGATCAGCAGCACCGCCGAACGGATCTCTCTGGAGTAGGCGAGAATCGGCTGGTTCAGGAACGACATCGTGCCCGTGACCGTCCAGCCGTCGTTGGAGTTGCCCGACCGCTTATGGTAGCCGCGCGGCGTCTTGTAGTAGTCGTAATAGTCCTTCACGAATTTCGGCGCATCCGCCGGGAGCGGTTCGACCACGCCGCCGCCCTGCTCGTAGAAGCCCTGCGCGTACTCTTTCGTACGTTGCGCATTCAGCTTTTGGCGCGTTTCATAGCGGGCTTTTTCATTGTCGGCGGCGTCGAAATAACCGTTGGCGTTCACGCGGCTCATATTGTACATGGTGGAGGCGACGGTGGCTTTGATCCGCGTATCCAGTGCGGCGGCATTCAGCGCCAGACCGCCCCAGCCGCAGATGCCGAGGATTCCGATCCGGTCAGGATCGACGTTCGGTTGAGTGCAGAGGAAGTCGACCGCGGCCTGAAAATCCTCCGTGTTGATATCCGGCGAAGCCATCCGGCGCGGAGTTCCGCTGCTCTCGCCTGTGAATGACGGGTCGAAGGCGATCGTAAGGAAACCGCGCTCCGCCAGAGTCTGGGCGTAGAGGCCGCTGCACTGTTCCTTGACCGCGCCAAACGGGCCGCTCACCGCGATGGCTGCGAGTTTTCCGGCGGCGTTTTTCGGTTCATAGAGGTCCGCCGCCAGCGTGATGCCGTAACGGTTGACGAAAGTGACTTTACGGTGGTTCACCTTGTCGCTTTTGGGAAAGGTCTTGTCCCACTCCTGTGTAAGAACCAATTTCTGCGGGGTGATGTTGTTGTTCATGATTTTCGTCCTCTGGTTTTCAGCGTGAAGGTTGACGGCGAGCAGCAGAGCGCCGGCGAGAAAGGCTGTCGTTGGTGATTGCATGTTCAGGCTCCTTTATGATGATCGGGGTGTGGTTTTCAGGGTATACAGCAGGTAATCGAGGTTGTCGATTTTCCGCTGGTTCGCGTGGAGGGCTTCCAGCAGCAGACGTCGCTGTTTCGACAGCAATCGCTGTTGATCGCGTATTTTTCCCGCCTGCCGCAGCTGGAAATACTTTTCGACCGTTTCCGCATCACATCCGGCATCCTCCAGATTCCGGAGAAGCGGAAGGTCCGTTGGTTGAACTTCATTCAAATGGATCACCTCCTTGTCATGTTCTCTGTTGTTCAATTTACAATGAAATACAGAAATAGCAAATACTTATTTGTAATGTCATGATATGCCTGAAAGGTATATCATGCAGCTTTCTATTGCGCCGGAAGTCTCAATGGAGTTTTCGGCGGTCCTCCTCTGCTGCGGTCTCTTCCGCTGCGTCCATCAACTCCTGCCCTTCGGCGGACAGCGCGTTTTTCGCTTTTTTGAATTCATAGGAGGCCTGGCCCATCGCGCGGGCGAGTTCGGGGATGCGTTTTGCGCCGAATACGATCAGGATAAAGAGTGCGATCAGAATGATTTCCGTAAAACCGAGCGACATGGTGAATTTCTCCTTCTTATGATTACGCTTCGAGATCGTTTCTGACCCGTTTCAGCAGCTCCGGGATGTTGAGCTTCTGCGGACATTTCGCGAGGCAGGCGCCGCAGTTCACGCACGCCGACGCGGGCGCGCCGCGCTGAATCGGCGACATGGAGACCGTGTAGTCGAACAGCGCCTTCTTCTTGTTTTTATGCAGCAGATAGTTGTTGTAGACGTAAGCGAAAATGTAACCGATCGCCACGTTGTGCGGACACGGAATGCACTGATAGCAGCCGGTGCAGTCGATGTGGCCGGGGGCCTGCCGGAACGCCCTGATCGCCGCTCCGAGCGCCTTGCGTTCATCCGGCGTGAGCATGTTCGGCTTCGCTTTGGAGGCGTAGCGGAGGTTGGCTTCGACATCCGCCATCGAGCCCATGCCGCTGACCGCGACGCTGACCTCCGGGATATCCCACAGGTAGTCGAGCGCCCACTCCACGTCGGGTTTGACAACTCCCGTCGAGCGCAGGGCATCATGCATCGTCGTCGGCAGATTTGCCAGAAAGCCGGTGCGAACCGGCTTCATCACGGCCAGTCCCATGCCGTTGGCGGCGGCGTACTTCGGGCCGAGACATCCCGCTTCATATTCATAGTCGAGATAATTGTGCTGGATCAGGCAGAAGTCCCAAGGGGCGGATTCGACCACCTCCTTGAACAGTCCGAGCCGGTCGTGGAACGAAAAGCCCGCGAAACGGATCTTTCCTTGCTCCTTGAGCTTCATGATCCTGTCGATCAGTTTGAACGGGATCACCTTCTCCTTCCAGCCCCGGTGCATGATCATGTGGATGTGGTAGAAGTCGATCACGTCGGTTCCGATCGCCCGGCGGGATTCGTCGAAGAACTTCTCGAAATCCTCCGGCCGCTCCATGATCCACCACGGCGACTTGGAGGTGATGTAAACCCGGTCGCGCCAGCCGCCTTTGAGCGCTTGCCCGGCGACCGCTTCGCTCTGCCCGCCGAGATAGACCCGGCCGGTGTCGATGTAGTTCACGCCGCCTTCGATTGCGCGACGGATCATGGCGACGCTCTGCTCCGCGTCCACGGTCTTGCCGTCTGCGAGTATCGGCAGCCGCAACAGGCCGAAGCCGAGCGCGGAGACGTTGACGCCGGTACGCCCCATCGGGCGGTACTGCATTTGCGGATTGAAGTTCAAGACCGGCCCCGCCGGGGCTTCCGCCGCTTTCAGCACGGAGCCTTTGCCGAACATTGCTCCGGCGGCGGTCACCAGCGCCGCTGATTTCAGAAATTCACGTCGATTCATGGTGTTTCCTCCACGTTTCTTATGCAGTCAGCCCGATCAGATGCGCCGGATTGTCTCGCACCATCAGGTCGATCGTTTTTTGCGGGATTCCCGCTTCAATCAGTTCGCGGACGCACTGCCGCATTCCGTCGATCGGATTCGGATTTCCGCGTTGTCCGAGATCGGTCGAAATGAAGCTGCGTTCGGGGATGATTTTGATATAGTTCAGAAATTCTTCACGGCTTTGCCGTTCGAACTGCGGATTGCCGGTGCCGGGACCCCAGAGGCGGGGCAGATAGCAGTACTCCACAAATGCGCCGAGACCGACCGCCTGTTTGATCTGGTCCGGCGTCATCTTCCAGATCAGCGAGTTGACGTGGGTGACGACGAATTTCTTCACACCGACCTCCCGCGCTTTTTTCGCCAGGCTCAGGCTCTCTTGCGGCGAACTGTGTCCCGAAGCGAAGATGATATCCGCTTCGGCGCAGATCTCCATGACCCGGATGACTTCCGGCAGGACTTTGCCCTGCGGGTCAAGCACCGGGATTCCCGGCCCCGGGAGTTTGTCGCATTGATGCTGATAAGCTGCGGAGAGGGTCGGCATCCAGATGCAGCGGCAGAGCCTGCCGGAGGTCTTGACCGCCTGTTCCGCCGCATACGCATTGACTCTGTCTCCGTGAACGCGGTTCATGCAGAGGCTTCCGAATACTTCAAAATCCGGGAGCGCCTGCCGGATCAGGTAAGCGCGGTCGTGACAGCTCCAGTCGTTCGACTTGTACATGACCGCCCGGTAGCCGGCCTGCTTCGCCTGTTCCGCCAGCGTGAATTCATCGATGCAGCGCGGCCGGGTGTCCGGCGAACAGTGTATGTGAATGTCGCAGATTCCGGACAGCAGCGGATCGATCCCGCTGTTTTTCCGGGGCGCCGTCGTCTTGGCCGCTGCCGCGCCGGCCGTTCCGGCCAACAGCATTGCGCCGCCCGCGATGCCGAGCGTCTTGATAAAATCGCGTCTGTCCATGAATTTTTTCCTTATACGTTCTTTCCGAGCCGGTATGCCTGTTCCGGGTATTTCGTGTGATTGATTGCGCCGACCGGCCAGACTCCGGGGGCGATGATCTGCCCGGCGTCGGTCCAGCCAAGATAGTTCAGCAGAACTTCATAATGTGAAATGATCGGCTTTGCTTCCGAGGCGGCGGTATTGGCATACGTCATCATCAGCACCGCCTTCTTCGGAACGTGAATCCGCCCGTTGATTGCATAGAAACGGTCGATCACCGCCTTGATCTGCGTCGAGATGCCGAAATAGTACATCGGCGTCGCAAAAGCCACCAGGTCCGCATCGACAATATGTTTGCGGACGAATTCAAAATCATCCTTGAATACGCATGGGCCGTTCATGCCGCAGCGGTTGCAGCCGATGCAGGGATGCACCTCTTTGAACGCCGCATCGAACCGGACAACTTCGTGTCCGGCCTCCTGCGCTCCTTTGATGAAGTGTTCCGCGAGGGTGTTGGAATTGCCGTTTTTCCGGGGGCTGCCCGTGATGACCAGTATTTTCATTTTGCCGTTTCTTACTCCAGTGTTGGAATTTTGCGCCGATGCCGCGGTCAGCAGGGAGCCGCCGAGAAACGCGGTTCCGGCGGCCGCCGCCGTTACCATCAGGGATGTTTTGAGAAATTCGCGCCGGTTCATATTGTCACTTCATTTTCATTTCCGGGACCAGCGGCGTCTGATCCAGCAGTTCCAGCTTCCGGACCATGGCCAGTGTCCCTTGTTTGTATTTCTGAAAGTGCGGGGTTTTGATGTGACGCTCATAAGCGGCGGAGTCCGCATAAATTTCCAGAATGGTGATCTGTTCAGGATGCGCCTTGTCCTGCATCGAATACATCATCAGTACGCCCGGTTCCTCCGCCATGGACCGTCTCCCGCATTCAGTCGCAAACACGAGATATTCCGCAAGACGCTCCGGATCGACGGTGATTCTGGACAGCCGTACAATGCTTTCCGCCGTCACCTTCGCTGTTTTTCCGCTCTTCATGTTTGCCTCTTTTTCAGTGGTGTGGGCGGCGGTTCCCGGCATTGTGAATCCAAACAGAACCGCCGCCGGCAGGAGCCATCCCATCGGAAGATGCTTCATCCCGCCGTCTCCTGTTCATTTGCCGGAGGTCGCCGCCTTGTAATCGGCGTCGCTGACCGGTTCCAGCCAGGTGTTTTTGTTGGTCGCCGGATTGCATTCGATCGCCAGATGCGAGAACCAGCTGTCCGGTGCGGCTCCGTGCCAGTGATCGACGTCCGGCGGAATCTCCACCACATCGCCGGGAATCAGACGCCGGGCCGCCTTGCCGCGCTCCTGATAGTAGCCGACTCCGCCGACCGCGATCAGCATTTGACCGCCGGTGTGGCTGTGCCAGTTGTTGCGGCAGCCCGGCTCGAACGTGACATTGGCGACCGGAACGTTCAGGCGGCCGTCTTTCGTCAGGCGGGCGAGATAGGATTTGCCGCTGAAGTATTTTGCGTATGCCGTGTTCTCTCCGCCGCGCGGAAAGGCGCTGACGGTGCTGCTTCTGACCGTTTCCAGAATTTCCGCGACCTGCGCATCCGTGACGCCGTTGTGTTTGCCGATGGCGATGTGGGAGTTCAACTGGCTCTCCACGCCCGGCATCGCGGCGAGCGCGGCGACAGTGGCGATTTCGCGGGTTCTCCAGTCGAGGTTGTCGCGCCCGAAGATGTCGCCGAACAGGTGGGCTTTCAGGTATTCGTCGATCGCCGGGGCGAAGTCGAAGAGCGCCCCACGGACCGGCGCGCCGCAGAGCTTTGTCTGGTTGGCGGCGCCGAAGTCGATGCTCCTCCCCGCCGGAAGCGGGCCGGGCAGTTTCCCCGGTGCGTCTTTGAGCCCTTTCGCCTCGCGTTCCTTGAGAAGCGCCATATAGTTGCCGAGCGCGTTCAGGCTGCGCGGGAATCCGCAGTAGGCGTAGAGCTGGGTCAGCACCTCTTTGATTTCGTTGACCGTGAGCCCGGCGTCGAGTCCCTCCGCCAGTGCTGTTTTCAGATTCGGCATGTCGCCGCGCGCCGTATATGCGGCGATGGCGACGATTTTCTGTTCTTTCGTGTTCAATGCGTTCATGTTGTCGTTTGCCTCCAGGTGATTGACGGTGCAGAAGATGGAAAGAAGAATTCCAAAGAGAGCGATTTTTTTCATGATTTGCCTCACTTGCTGACGGTTACGGATTCATTGACCCAGTTCGCGATGGCGTCGCCGGAGCGGCTGACGCTTCCGCCGGACTGCCGAACATGGAGAACACGGCACTCGCCATCATGCACGCTACCGCCTTTTTGTTCATTTTGTTTCCTTTCTTTTGAAGATTGCGGTCCTGCATTTCGTAAATGCGGATTCCTGTTTCCATAATTCAATGTAATGCAAACGCCATAAATAGCAAATACTTATTTATTATGGAAATAATGCTTGAAAAGCATGGAATTGCATGCTATCGTAATGGCAACCCGAAAGGAGAAGAAAATATGGAACTCAGGCTGTTACGTTATTTTCTGGCTGTGGCGCGGGAGAACAGCTTTACCAGGGCGGCCCATTACCTGCATGTGACCCAGCCGACGCTTTCGCGTCAGATGATGGATCTGGAGGAGGAACTCGGGCAAAAACTCCTGAACCGCGAAACCCACCATATCACGCTGACGCCGGAAGGGATGCTGCTGCGCCGCCGCGCCGAGGAGATCATGGCGCTGGTGCAAAAAACGGAAGCCGAATTCAACGTCATCGGTGAAAATGTCTCCGGCGACGTCTATATCGGCGGCGGGGAGAGTAAGGCGATGGATCTGGTTGCAGATGCGATCTCCGAACTTCATGAGGATTATCCCGGTATCTGCTGGCACTTGTATACCGGAGTTGCCGGCGATGTGATGGAGCGCCTTGACAACGGACTGCTCGACTTCGGCGTTCTGCTCCAGCCGGTCGATATCGCCAGTTACGACAGCATCGCTCTGCCGGTCAAAGATGCGTGGGGCGTGCTGATGCGCCGGGATAATCCGCTGGCGGAAAAGGAATCCGTTACGCCGGAGGATCTGCGGAAACTCCCTCTGATCTGTTCCCGGCGCGACCTCCGCAACAAAGCCGTCCGGAATCCCTATGCCGAATGGTTCGGCGACGATCTCGACAAACTGAATATCGCGGCGGTTCACAACCTGATTTACAACGCCTCGCTTCTGGTGGAACGGGGACTCGGCTGCGCGCTGACGCTGGAACACAGGAATAATATCGCCGGAGACAAATTATGCTTCCGCCCTCTGAATCCGATGTTGGAATCCGGCTCCTGCATCGTCTGGAAGAAATATCAGGTTTTCTCCAAAGCCGCCGAAGTATTCCGTGAAAGGCTCGTGGAAAAGTTTGCAGGCGTCTTATAACCGGATGCGCAATCACGTTCCGGACTGCCGGAAATTCTGCGGCTTGTCATCTGCCGGAGCAGGACAGGTGCGGACAATCCGGGAAATTTAAAGAAAATTTGTCATGCTCTCTTGACAAGTAAACGATTGTTCACTATATTAAACGGGTAAACGATCGTTTACTGTGATGGGGGGAAGTTTTTGATGACCGGAACAAAGGAAAAGATATTGCGTACTGCTCTCCGGCTGTTTGCGCAATATGGCTATGAGGCGGTTTCCGTCAGCGCAATCGCCGGAGAGCTGGGGATCACCAAAGGGGCTTTGTACAGGCATTATAAAAATAAACGGGACATATTCGACAGCATTGTGGAGCGCATGTGCCGGATGGATGTCGGACGCGCCCGGAAGTATGAGGTTCCGGAGGAGGTGTTTGAAAAACAGCCGCAGGCTTACCGGAATACCGCGGTCGGCAGGATCAGGGCGTTCGCCGAGGCGCAGTTCCGGTTCTGGACCACGGATGAATTCGCCCGTGATTTTCGCCGGATGCTGGTATTGGAGCAGTATGGAAATCCCGAAATGGCGGCCTTGTATCAGAAAATCCTGGCCGGCGGGCCGGTCAGCTATATGGAAGATCTGTTCCGCGAACTGATGGGGCAGGGGGCTTTGAAAAAAGCCGATCCCCGGTTGCTCGCGGTTGAATTTTATGCGCCGTTTTATCTGCTGATGAGCCTGGCGGACGCTGCGGCGGATGAGATGGAAAAAGCGGAGAGCGTGAAGCTCTTAACGACACATCTGGAACAATTCATGGAACGGAATGCGACAGCCTGAGGCGGCGTGTTCCTGTAGTCACACAGCCTCTTGAAAGGAATTTTTTGGTATGGACATCCCACGCATCTTCACTGTTACGGAAAGCGCTCACCGCATCCATAACCCGTTCACCCCGGAAAAGCTCGCCACCCTCGGAGCCGTGCTGCGTCTGGAGCCGGGGACCCGCGTGCTCGACCTCGGCAGCGGTTCCGGGGAAATGCTCTGCACCTGGGCGCGCGATTACGGCATTACCGGCGTCGGCGTCGATATGAGCCGGCTGTTCTCCGCACAGGCGAAGCGCCGGGCTGTGGAGCTTGGAGTCGCCGATCGGGTAGAGTTCATTCACGGCGATGCCGCCGGTTACGTCGCCGCCGAAAAGGCCGGTGTGGCGGCCTGTCTCGGCGCCACGTGGATCGGAGGCGGAGTCGCCGGCACCATCGAACTTCTGGCAAAGAGCCTCCTCCCCGGAGGAATCCTCCTGATCGGCGAACCCTACTGGCGGCAACTGCCGCCGACGGAGGAGATTGCCGGGGAGTGCTTTGCCGGTTCCATCTCCGATTTCCTGATGCTTCCGGAACTGGTCGGTTCCTTCGGCGAGCTGGGTTATGATGTTGTGGAAATGGTTCTCGCCGATCAGGAGGGCTGGGACAGGTACGAGGCGGCCAAATGGCTCACCATGCGCCGCTGGCTCGCGGAAAATCCCGGCGACGATTTTGCGAAAGAGGTTCGGGCCCTGCTGACTTCGGAACCCCGGCGCCATGTCGCGTACACGCGTGAATACCTGGGGTGGGGCGTGTTCGCGCTGATGGCGCGCTGAAGCGGGAACGGCTCACTTTTCAACCGGCACTACAATGCCGCGCATGATTACGTTCTGGCAGCATAGGAAGACCAGGAACGTCGGGATCGCCGCGACCAGCAGCGACGCGAATACGATGCCGGGGCCGCTGTTCATCTGCAGCTGGTACAGCCACGGCATCAGCGTCCACATCTTCCGGTCCTGACAGACCAGCAGGGCCATCATGAAGTTGCCATAAGCGCCGGTGAAAGCGCCCAGCGCCGTGACGGCGAGGATCGGCTTCGACAGGCTCATCGTGAACTGAAAGAAGATCCGCACCTCGCCCGCGCCATCGAGCATCGCGCTCTCGTAAAGCTCCTTCGGCAGCGAGTCGAAAAATCCCTTCAGCAGGAAGATCGAATAGCCGTTGGCCAGCCCCGGCAGGATCAGCGCCGCATAGCTGTTCAGCAGTCCTAACTCCCGCAGCATCAGGAAACTCGGTATCTGCGTGACCATCGGCGGGAAAGCCATCGTGACCATCATGAACAGCAGCAGCCTGTAGGTCGAGGGCGGCCGGAAACGGCTCAGGGCGTAGGCTGCCGCCGGATTCACGATCAGCGCACCGAGCACCGCTAACGCGCAGTACAGAAAGGTGTTGAACATCACCCGGTCCTGCAGTATGACGGACTCGGCGACCGCAATGAAGTTGCGTACCGCGAATTCCCGGCGGTATCCGGCCTTGTGCGCCATCACATGCCCGGCGTGAAGCTCCCGCTGCGGCGGCCAGATCCGGCTCCAGTCGGAAAAGCGCGTGTCGAGCTGCCGGTTCAATGCTTCGAGCGTGCCGTACTTCCGCCGCAGGAACCGGCGGAAGCCGAATTCCGGGCCGTCCGGCTGCAGGCTCGATAAAGCCGCCCGGTGCCGGATGCCGCCGGCCGGAGAGCTCCAGCCCTGAATGTATTCGGTGTAATCGGCCAGCGCCGCCCCTCCGAGCGTGGCCGGTTCCGGCAGCGGAAGCTCCGAGAACTCCCGGTAGTTACTGCCGTACAATGAATTCAGCGCACTGATCCGGCCGTGGCGCGCTTCCAGATAGCGCCGGTAGGCCGGAAGCTCCGCCGGGGCGAGCCGGATCCAGATCGGATTCAGGAGCTCCCGCATGAATGTCTCCCAGTCGCGGCGTTCCGGTCCGGTGCCGCGCTCCGGGCAGGCGGCCGGAAGCCCCACCTGATCCCAACTGGCGTAAGCCGTCCCGTGAGTCCGGTTGTAGGCGGCGATGGAGTCGGTGTACAGCATTTGCAAATAGGATTTGACGTAGCATCCTTCCGGCAGGGTATAGCTCCGCAGTTCCGGCGGGAGCGTCTCCGAAAACGCTTCAAAGGCGGCCCGGAATCGGTTGCGTTCCGGCACGCTGGTGCGGAGGTCGAACACCGGAGTCTGGACGGAGAACTCATCCCAGCTCCGGAACGAGGTTTGCAACTCCCGGTTCAACGCCTCCACGCTTCGGTATTTCTCCTGCAGCTGCCGCTTGAATTTCCGCAGCAGCAGCGGCTGGGTGCGGTTCGAGGTCCGGACCGAACAGAACGCCGGGGTGTAGCAGCGGGGCGGATACGGATTCCGCCTCAGGAACTCCAGCCAGTCGGCCACCAGCCCGGAGGATGGCGACTCCGGCGGGGAAAGCTGCGCAAACGTATCGGCATCAATTCGATAGGTCTGGCGGAACTGAATCTCGCGCTCGTTGAAAAACGCCTCCATCACCTTCCGGTAATAGGCTTCATCGTCGGTCAGAAAGGAAGGGATCAGCCGGTTTTCCGCCGCATCGACCGGGGTTTTGCTGCTCCCGGCGATCATCAGCCCGAAGGGATAGATCATCGTCGCCGCGCCCAGCAGCAGCACGGTTCCGATTCCCCAGAGCAGCATCCTGACTTTGAAGCTGTTGCGCCCGACTGTTGAAATAATTCCCATCTTCTTCACCTTCCAGAGGTTTTGAATTCGACCCGGGCCAGGATTTTCATCTGCCAGACCGTAAAGCCGATCAGGATCACGCCGAGCGTCCACGCCATCGCCGTCGCCGAACCGTAGCGCAGGAAGGTGAAGGCTTCATACCAGATGTACAGGCCGGTCACCTCGGTACGCGCGCTTCCGCCGGTCATCACCATGATCATCTGCGTGCCGCCGACCCAGGAACCGATGAACACACCGACGAAGTTGATGATCAGCAACGGCTTGAGCATCGGAAACACGATAAAGAGGATTTTGTCGAGAAAGGTGGCGCCATCCACATCGGCCGCTTCGTAGTAATCGTTAGGAATCCCTTTGAGGGCAGCCAGATAGATCAGGCATCCCGGTCCGATGCCGGCCCACAGCACCGGAATCACGCACGCCGCCATCGCGGTGGAGGGATCGGCCAGCCAGCGGTACGGCTCCCGGGTGCAGTCGAACAGGCGGCGCGGCAGCTGCGCCAGCGCCTCCGGCCATGCGGCTCCGCCGGGGAACAGGATCGGCAGCGCCGGTGACGCGGCCGTGTAAAGCAGCAGCAGTCCGGCCCCCAGAAACAGCAGCATCGGTCCGCGGCGGCCATGGAAGCGCAGCCGCCGCGCAAACTCCCGGCAGAGCCAGAACAGCAGCAGGCCGATTCCCAGAAAGCCGATCGCCGGGATATTCATC
>OLWP01000527.1_pt1 | contig 14484 bp, 8 predicted proteins | sample 1673741 | NCBI WGS metagenome assembly OLWP01 (sample SAMEA103958125, study PRJEB25191) | human gut metagenome
TGATCGGGTTCTGTGTCCAGAGATCATGATATAGAGATCCCGGTTCGCATCGAGCACATCCGGCAGAAAATCCCACGGAATCCGGCGCTTTCCGGTCTCCGGGTCAATGACAGGCGCATCAAATTCGCGCAGCCATGGAAGAATTTTGGCTTCGCGATCCGCGTTTTTCAGTGTGAAAGAAGCCGTATCCTTCGCACGTCCGAGCGGCGAGCAGTAAAAATCGGTGACGTTCCATTTCGCCGTGCGCTTCGAAAGCAGCTCAGCCTCACGCCAGCCCTTTTCAGTCAGCGAATCAATCTCATAATTCGGTTCACCGTGGCGGATAAAGATAATTTTCATAAGAATTCCTTTCTTCGTATGCCACAAATCGTTTGGTTTATGCATCGAAAAGTCAATTTCAGTTCCGAAAAATCTGCGGCAGAGCACAGAACATTCAGAATTGATGTCACTTAGCTTAGTGTATCATAAATTGTCAAACTTGTGTGTGTTTCTGTGGAAAAAGATGCGGTAAATTGGAAGAGGCGTTCGCACGTCTGGTAGGCGGCCTGGGAGGAGTGGTTAAGATTTGAGAGGAGAGTGACAGAGGATGATGCGTTCTGGAAATATTTTTGAACGGGAAGGCAGCAGAGGGCATGGCTGCGATGGAGATGGCACAGAGATTACAGGAGGTGGTGATTATTCTGGTTGGGATAAGATGTATGATCAGGGCAGTATTGAAATAAAGGGGAGATGCCATTTATAAAAAAACAGTAAATTCGTCCACTTAGGACTAGCCGCCGCGGCTGTAGATTGATACAATAAAAGAAATAGGAAATATCGATTTTTTGCATAGGAGGAACACGGCGGCATGGCGGGATATGTGAGTCTTCAGGATGTAACAAAGACCTATCAAATGGGTGAGATTACCATCAAGGCTGCGGATGGGATCAGCTTTGATGTGGAAAAGGGTGAGTTTGTGATTGTTGTTGGACCGAGCGGTGCGGGTAAGACGACGGTGCTGAATATTTTAGGCGGAATGGACACAGCGACTTCAGGAAAGGTGTTGGTGGACGGGGCGGAGATCAGTAAGTACCGCGGCAAGAAGCTGATCCAGTACCGGCGGGAGGATATTGGATTTGTCTTTCAGTTTTATAATCTGATGCAGAACCTGACGGCGCTCGAGAATGTGGAGCTGGCGATGCAGATTTGTAAGCATCCGCTGGATGCGTCGGAGGTGCTTGCGGAGGTTGGGCTGGAAGAGAGAATGAATAACTTCCCGGCGCAGCTTTCGGGCGGAGAGCAGCAGCGTGTGGCGATTGCGCGTGCGCTGGCGAAGAATCCGAAACTGCTGCTCTGCGATGAGCCGACCGGCGCGCTCGATTATGTGACGGGAAAAGCGATCTTAAAGCTGCTGCAGGATACCTGCCGGGAGAAGGGGATGACGGTCATTGTCATCACTCACAACTCGGCGCTGACACCGATGGCGGACCGCGTGATTAAAATCCGAAACGGAAAAGTGGCGGGCATGAAAACAAATGAGAACCCGACGCCGGTGGAAGAGATAGAATGGTAGGTGGACGATGAGAGCATTTCGAAAAGACTTTATCCGGGAAATCACAAAGAACAAGGGGCGGTTTCTGTCAGTCTTTTTCATCGTGCTTCTTGGCGCGGCGTTTTTCTCGGGCATTCGGTCGGCGGAAGGAGATATGAAGGTTTCGGCGGACCGGTATTATGATGAAGTAAATTATATGGATTTGAAAGTTCTTGGAACGCTGGGGCTGACAGACGATGATCTGGCGGATATCGCGAAGACGGATGGCGTGAAAGCGGTCTACGGCGGAAAAACGGTGGAAGTGCTGCATGACATCGGCGAGAGCGAGCAGGTTGTGAAGCTGATTGCGCTGACGGACGGTGTGAATGAGCCGCGCGTGGTCGAGGGACGGATGCCGGAGAAAGAGGATGAAATTCTTGTTGATACGCAGTTTCTGAAAAGTTCCGGCTGTGAGATCGGAGATCAGGTAACGTTCACTTCCGGAACGGAGGATCCGCTCTCAGATTCGCTGACCGGGGACACGTTTACGATTGTTGGTTCGGCGACACTCCCTTATTATATGGATCTGAACCGGGGAACGGGCTCGATTGGAAACGGAAGCATCAACAGTTTTGCACTGCTGCTTCCGGAGACATTTACCTCGGATCTCTATACAGAGATTTACGTCCAGGCGGACGGCGCACAGGAAGAGGCGAGCTACAGCGATGCGTATGATGAGACGGTGAAGGCTGTACAGACGAAGATTGAAGCGCTCGAGGATGCGGCGTGCGACCGGCGGTATACGGCAGTCAAAACCGAAGGACAGGAAAAGATTGATGATGCAAAACAGCAGGTCGCTGATGCAGAGCAGAAATTAGCGGACGCAAAAACAGAGCTGGATGACGGTGCACAGCAGCTTGCCGACGCGAAAGTGACGATTGCGGACAAAGAGCAGGAACTTCTCGACGGCGAACAGACGTTAAAGGACAAAGAACAGGAGCTTCTTGACGGAAAGCAGACGATTGCTGAGAAAGAACAGGAACTCCTTGACGGAAAACAGACCATTGCAGACAAAGAGCAGGAACTTCTCAGTGCGAAAGCAACCATCGCCGATAAAGAGCAGGAACTGGCATCCGGCAAGGCAACGCTGAAAGATAAAGAGGCGGAACTTGCGAGCGGAAAAGCGACGCTGGAAGCAAAGGCGGCAGAGCTGGAAAGCGGAAAAGCGGAGCTGAATCAGAAAGCCGATGAACTTGCAAGTGGAAAAACCACACTTGAGGCAAAAGCGAAAGAACTTTCCGACGGAAAAGCACAGCAAAAAAGAGTTAGAGGAAAAAATGACGCAGCTTTCGGCGGCAAAAACCGAACTGACTCGGAAGCAGACGGAGCTGAATACTGCAAAAGAGCAGCTTTCCGAAAAAGAAACGGAATTGAATATTGCAAAGGAGCAGCTTTCCGCTGCACGCGAGGAACTGGACAACAAGAAAGCAGAAACCGCTGCAGGACGCACACAGTATGAAGCGCAGAAGGCAGCGTATGAAGAACAGAAGAGTCAGTATGAGACAGCCAAGGATCAGTTAGCCCAGATTTCCAGGCAGCTTCCGGTGGTGGAGGCTGCGCAGACAGAAGTGACTGGTCAGATCGAGGTGATTGAGGCTCAGCTTGACGGACTGACAGAGGAAGATGAAGCATATGTATCCCTGTTGGAACAGAAAACTGCGCTGGAAGCAAAGCAGACAGAGTTAGCACAGCAGCTTTTCACGATGCAGGAGCAGAAAACATTTCTGGAACAAAACATCGCAGCGTTTGAAGCAGCAAGCGCTGATGCGGAAGCCCGGCTTGCTGCTGCAGAAGCTCAGATTACCGACGCAGAAAGTCAGCTTGCCGCTGCAGATGCACAATTAACAGAAAAAGAGCAGGAATGCGCCGCAGGCGAGGCACAGATTGCTTCTGCAAAAGAAGAACTGGAAAGCGGCGAAGCTCAGATTACAGAGGCTCTTGCCCAGCTTCAGGATGGAGAAGCACAGGCAGAAGCTTATCAGAAACAGATTGAGAATGGCGAAGCCCAGCTTGCATCCGCCAAAGCAGCGATTGCCGACGGAGAAGCTCAGATTGAGACGAACCGCAGTAAATTAAAAGACGGAGAAACTCAGCTTGCGGCTGCCAGAGCCCAGCTTGCTGATGGGGAACAGCAGATTGCATCGTACCGACAGACGATTCAGTCGGGTGAGGCCCAGCTTGCCGCTGCAAAGCAGACAATTTCCAGTGGAGAAAGTCAGCTCGCCGAAGCGAAACAGACGATCGCCGACGGCGAAACCCAGTTAGCCGAAGCCAAGCAGACGATCGCCGATGGAGAAACTCAGCTCGCCGAAGCCAAGCAGACGATTGCCGACGGAGAAACCCAGCTTGCCGACGCGAAACAGGAAATCGCCGACGGAAAAATCTCCCTTGCGGATGTGAAACAGGAAATTGCCGATAAAGAAAAGGAACTTGAGGACAGCAAAGCCGAATATGAAAAAGCAAAAGCCGACGCCGAACCAGAAATCGCGGATGCGAAGCAGGAAATTGCGGACGGTGAGAAAACACTCGCAGACCTGAAAAAACCAACGTGGTACGTCTGGGGACGGAATAAGGTAACGTCAACTGAGAGCTTCGGTCAGGATGCCGGCCGTATCTCGAATATCGGAAAATTCTTCCCGGTTATCTTCTTCCTCGTGGCTGCTCTCGTCAGCCTGACGACGATGACACGAATGATCGAGGAACAGCGTCAGCAGATCGGAACGTTAAAAGCCCTCGGCTATTCCGACGGCGTGATCGCCTTTAAATATTTCGCATACGCGATGCTCTCCGCCGTATCCGGCGCTCTCGCGGGCGTGGTGGTTGGAGAAAAAATCCTGCCCTGGGTTATTATGAATGCCTACGGCATGCTGTATACCGGACTTCCGTATTACATGACCCCGCTGAACTGGGAGCAGGGAGGCCTTGCGATTCTGGCGAGTGCAGCCTGCACCGGCGTGGCGACGATCGCGGCATGCTACAAAGAACTCGCCGCAGGTCCGGCAGAGCTGATGCGGCCGGAAGCACCGAAAAACGGCAAACGGATTTTCCTAGAACGCATCGGCGTACTCTGGAAACATCTGAACTTTACGCAGAAATCAACCGTGCGGAATCTGGTGCGGTATAAAAAACGATTCTTCATGACCGTTATCGGAATCGGCGGATGCATGGGTCTGATCCTCGTCGGTTTCGGCCTTCAGGATTCCATCACCGCGATTGCGAAAAACCAGTTCGTCAGCCTCTTCACCTATCAGGCGAATGCTGTGCTGAATTCAGATGTGGATGAATCCGAAAAAGAAGCATTGCAGACCGATCTGGAAAACTACAGCGGCATCGATGAGCTGCTGGAAATGTACTGCCAGAACATCGAACTGCAGACCGACAAAAAGACCGTGGATGCAGTGCTTGAAGTGCCGAAAGAACTGACGAATTTCAATGACTTCTATGCCTTCCGAGACCGGAAAAGCGGAGAAGTTTACGAATTCCCGACCGACGGCGGCGCAGCCATCAGCGAAAAGACAGCAACGATGCTCGGCGTAAAAGCAGGCGACACGGTTCAGCTGAAAAAAGGCGACGATATTGTGGACGTAAAGATTTCGATCATCGTCGAAAACTACGTGCGCCATTACCTGTATCTGGCCCCGGATCTCTACGAGGAGCTGTTCGGCGGAGCGCCGGACTACAACCAGCTTCTGATGAAATACCAGGACACGTCGAGCAATTATGAGACAGCACTCGGAGAAAAAATCATGACGTACGACGGTGTAGCGGCAATCTCGTTCACATCCGACCTGATTGATCAGATTGACAACATGCTTCGTTCCCTCGACATCGTCATCGTGGTGCTGATCGTATCGGCGGGCCTGCTGGCGTTTGTGGTGCTGTACAACCTGAACAACATCAACATCACCGAACGACAGAGAGAGCTGGCAACGCTGAAAGTGCTCGGCTTCTTCGACGGCGAGGTGGCATCGTACGTGTACCGGGAAAACATGGTGCTGACACTGTTCGGCGTTATCGCGGGCATGGGAATTGGAACGTTTTTACATCATTGCGTAATTCAGACCGTCGAGGTCGATCTGATGATGTTCGGACGAAACGTGTTCCCGCGGAGCTACGGCTGGAGCGCCCTGATTACCCTGGCGTTTGCCCTGTTCGTCAACTTTATGATGTTCTACCGGTTAAGAAAAATTGATATGATTGAATCGCTGAAAAGCGTGGAGTAAACAACAGAAAAAGGCCGTCCGCGGTGATGCAGAGAATCTGCAGAAACCGTGGGCGGTTTTTTCATTTTGAAAGTGAAATATGAGCCGGAATGCTTGTTTTTTCAGACATTTCGTTGTATAAAAAAGATAAGGGTTTTTATCAGAACAGAATCAAAAAACAAAGAGTAAAGGGGATTTTTACAAATGGGAACAACAGAAACGAAAAAAATGAGAGTCGGCGTTGTCGGCTGCGGAGCGATCAGTGATATTTATCTGACGAACATGATTCATAACTTTGAGAATCTTGAGGTAGCAGCATGCTGCGCAGGCCATCTTGAACATGCGAAAAAGAAAGCAGAGCAGTATGGCATCAAGGGCTGTACCTACGAGGAAATTCTGGCAGACCCGTCGATTGAAATGGTAGTCATTCTGACACCGGCACCGACCCACGAGGGGCTGATCCGTCAGGCACTGGAAGCCGGAAAACACGTTTACACTGAAAAAACAATGACCCTCGCACCGGAAACGGCAGCGAAACTGATCGAGCTGGCAGAGGAGAAACATCTCTATCTCGGTTCCGCACCGGACACCTTCCTTGGATCGGCACTGCAGACCGCAAGAAAAGCGATCGACGACGGGCTGATCGGCGAGGTGACATCTTTCGAAGCATGCGCAAACCGCGATCTTGATTTGCTGGCGAGCATCTTCCGTTTTCTGCGGATGCCGGGCGGCGGTATCTGCTACGATTTCGGTGTTTATTATCTGACGGCAATTGTGAGTCTTTTTGGTCCGGTGGATCGCGTTGTATCGTCCGTGCGAAACCTTGCGGCGAAGCGTGTGAACATCATTCCGGGCAGCCCGGAATACGGACAGGAATTTGACTATACAAACGAAAGTCAGGTCTTTACCATTCTGGAAATGAAAAACGGTGTGACCGGTACATTCTGCGTCAATGGTGACAGCGTCATCAATGATCAGGCGGTATTCACCATTTACGGTAAAAAAGGTATCTTAAAGCTTGTTGATCCGAACAATTTCGGCGGCGATGTTGTCTATATTCCGGGTGTAAAAGACTGGACACAGCAGACTGTTCCGGAAGTTTTACATTATGGCTTTGATTACAGCGAAAACAGCCGTGGTCTTGGCCCGTCTGAGATGGCAGAAGCAATTGCCGAGGGCAGACCAAACCGTGCGAGTGCCAAAATGGCATATCACGTACTCGATACGATCGATCAGATTATGAAGAGTGCGGAAACGGGTGCATTTGAGAAGGTTCCATCCACCTGCGAAAGACCAGAGGCCATGCCGAATTCATAGCCTATTTCTGATAGGATTGCAGGTACATCTGACGGAAGTCGGTAGGGCTTACATTTTTTGATTTCAAAAAGACTCTGTTAAACGTAGAAATACTGTTAAAACCGGATTCGAGCGACACTTCGGTGATCGTGAGATCCGGTTTTTTTAACAGGTTTTCGGCGATATGGAGCCGTTCCCTGGTGACGAAATCCGTGAAGGAGAGGCCGGTGTATGCGCGGAACAGCTTGGAAAAATGGCAGCGGGAGAATCCGGCGACTTTTGATGCTTCTTCCAGGGAAACCGGTTCGGTGCAGTGACTTGAGATCCAGGTACATGCAGCAACCATCTGGCGGTGTACCTGTGCGGAATGGCCTGTTTTTTGCGGTGCGGCAGTTTCGGTCGGCACGGAGAGATTTTCGCCGAGCAGAATAAAAAACTGATATAGCAGAACGCATCCGCGCAGTTCAGAAAAACTGATACCGGAGAGGGAGAGCCTGCGAAGCTCTGTCAGAAATCCGCGAAGCTTTTCGATTTCCGGGAAGTTGTTCTGATTCAGAAGACGGATCTGATAAAAAAGATAAGCAACAGACTGGAAATCCACGCGTTTTTCCAGAAAATCTGCATCGAGCTGAAGCATGATCAGGCGATGTTCTCTGTTGGTTGTGGAAACAGCGTGCAGCTCGCCGGGCCAGATAAAAAGAAGATCACCGGGCTTTAGCGGAAAGGTTTCTCCATTTACTTCATAGATAATGCCGTTATCCTGTGCAAGCACAATTTCGATATAGTGATGCCAGTGCAGACCGAAATAGGCGGGGACATGCGAAATAGAGATATCGTAAACATAGCTGTTAGCAAAATGATTGTTTTCGAAAAAAGAAGTCGAATCGTTTTTCATGGCAAAAGAATCCTCCGTATCTGATAAACGGTATTATACAACAGAAGAGAGAAAAAATATAGAAAAAATCGAAACATCTGGGCAATGATCGGCAATATATAAGTAGTGTTTTACGAGGATCTGTATTATGGTTAAGATATGAAAATTGTGAAGAACGGCAGAAATCGGAAAAAGAGTGATGTGATTTTGGCGAAAATTCACAATAAAAGTTTATGAAAAGTGAAGAAGTGAGAGGTAAGCGAAAAATGCAGATTTATGTAGATGGAAATGCTGTGCGAAGCGGAAATGGGCAGAAGGAATATCCATTTCAGACGATTTCCGAGGCGGCAAAAATTGCAAGGCCCGGCGACGAGGTGCTTGTAGCGCCTGGCGTATATCGGGAATATGTAGATCCGGCGAATGCGGGATGTGAGGATGCAAGAATTGTGTACCGTTCTGTGGAACCGGGAAAAGCTGTGATTACCGGTGCGGAAATTGTGGATAACTGGGAGCATTTGGAAGGTGATGTGTGGACAGCGCGCGTTTCGAACGGATTGTTTGGGGATTACAATCCATATACGACACTGGTCAGCGGTGACTGGTTTATCGCATCCTACACGGCACACACCGGAGAAGTGTATCTGAATGGAAAATCCATGTATGAGGTGACAAGTCTGGATCAGGTGAAAAAGCCGGAGATCTATAAAAAATCCTGGGATCAGGCATTCACGGTTTACACCTGGTATGTGGAGCAGGACGAAGAGAAGAATGAGACCGTTTTCTATGTGAATTTCCAGGGAAAAAATCCGAACGAAGAAACCGTAGAAATCAATGTACGTGAGAATTGCTTTTATCCGTCGAAGGAGGGCATCGGTTACATCACTCTGTCCGGCTTTGTTGTAAAACAGGCGGCAACTCAGTGGGCTCCGCCGACGGCATATCAGGAAGGAATGGTCGGCCCGCACTGGTCAAAGGGATGGATCATCGAGGATTGTGAGATTTCAGATTCGAAGTGCTCGGGCATTTCACTTGGAAAATACAGACAGCCGAACAATGACAATAAATGGCTCAAATGGAAATTCAAAGATGGTACACAGACGGAGCGTGACTGTATCTGCCAGGCGCAGCGAGAGGGATGGACAAAGGAAAACATCGGAAGCCACATCATCCGCCGGTGCAACATCCACGACTGTGGACAGACGGGTATTGTAGGCCACTTAGGTGGTGTGTTCTCGATTATTGAGGATAACCACATTCACCATATCAATAATAAACAGAACCTTGCGGGTGCGGAGATCGGCGGCATCAAGATGCATGCAGCAATCAATGTGATCATTCGAAGAAACCATTTCCATCACTGTACGAGAGGCCTCTGGCTCGACTGGCAGGCACAGGGCACACGTGTTACGCAGAACCTGTTCCATGACAATACGCTGCCGAACGAGGAAAATGCAAATCCAGAAGGTATGGACGGTATCGGCGAGGATATCTTTATTGAAATTTCCCACGGACCGACACTGGTGGACAATAACGTACTGCTTTCGGACCGCGCGATGAAGCTGGCAACACAGGGTGTTGCGGTAGTACATAACCTGATCGCGGGATCGTTTACTGCTGTCGGCCGAGGTGTCAACAATGGCTCCGAAAAGCTGCCGTCGCCGCGCTACACACCGTACCATGTGCCGCATCGCACGGAGATCAACGGATTTATGACGGTTCTTCACGGTGACTGCCGGTTCTACAATAATATCTTCATCCAGAAGCCGGTTCGTGCGGGAATGGAAGAAATCCGTAAACTGACTGGGGATAATGAATGGGATGACGGAAATCTGACAGCAGGAACCGTGCCGTACAGCGGATATCCGACGCTGGAGGAGTACGTGGCAAGATTTGAGGGCTACTGCGGAATGGGTTCCGGAAAGTCACCGGATCTGTATTACGAGAAGCTGCCGGTATGGCTTGGCGGCAACGTTTACTTCAATGGGGCGAAGCCGGCAGAGCAGGAACAGGACGCTGTAGTGGATACCGAGCATGAAATCACCATCGGTGTAAAAGAAGAGAACGGAAAATGGAAACTGGAGACCAATGTTTACGATTATCTGCCGCAGAATGCCTGTGCAGTGATCTCAACGGAGACGCTTGGCATGGCATTTGAGCCGGAACAGAAATATGAGAATCCGGATGGAACGCCGATCGTGTTCCGATATGACTACTTCGGAAACCGTCAGGGCATTCATCCGCTGCCGGGCCCGTTTGCATCAAAAGAGGCTGCGGAAGAAGCACTATCATAAAGAAATTCTATAGACCCGCAAAAAAATAGCGTAAAAAATTCAGCGCCGCAGAGAGTGAATGACTGCGTCACAGCCTTTTTTGCAGTGTTTTCGGGTTTTACTATAACAAAAAGGAGTATAGAGAAATGATTTACTATGTCAATAATTCCGCTCCGAAGAATGGAAACGGAACAAAAGAGATGCCGTTCAAGTTCATCAACGATGCGGCAAAAATTGCAAAGGCAGGAGATGAAGTTCTGGTTGCACCTGGTATTTACCATGAATATGTTGATCCGGTCAACGGCGGAACCGAGAATGCAAGAATCGTCTATAAGAGTGAGAAGCCGCTCGGCGCAAAGATCACCGGTGCGGAAACGATGAATGACTGGGAGCATTACAAAGATAATGTGTGGGTATGCCGTGTAGACAACGGAGTTTTTGGCAATTATAACCCATACACGACAATGGTCGGCGGTGACTGGTATTTTGCACCGGTGGTACGCCATACCGGCGCGGTTTATCTGAATGACCGCCAGTTATACGAGGCAGAGACGCTCGAGGAGTGTATCAAGGGCGAGGTTTATGCGCCGTCCTGGGAGCCGGAGTGGTCGGTTTACAAATGGTATACCGAGCAGGACAAAGAGAAAAATCAGACGGTCATCTACGCAAACTTCCAGGGTAAAAACCCGACGGAGGAAAAAGTAGAAATCAACGTGCGCCGGAACTGCTTTATGCCGTCGAAAACAGGCGTAAATTACATTACGTTCAGTGGATTTGATGTCAGCAAGGCGGCAACGACATGGGCGCCGCCGGCTGCTTATCAGGACGGTATGATCGGTCCGCACTGGTCGAAGGGATGGATTATTGAGGACTGCGAAATTACGAACAGCAAGTGCTGCGGTATTTCGCTCGGAAAATATTACGATCCGGAGAACGACCATTACTTTACCAGAAAACACGTAAAAAGCCCGACCCAGATGGAGCGTGATGCTGTGTGCCGCGGCCAGTATCACGGCTGGACGAAGGAGAACATCGGAAGCCATATCATCCGCCGCTGCCACATCCATCACTGTGAGCAGACCGGTATTGTCGGACGGATGGGCGGTGTGTTCAGTATCATTGAGGACAACCACATTCACAACATCAACAATATGCAGCAGCTTGGCGGGGCCGAGATTTCCGGTATCAAGATGCATGCAGCGATCGATGTTGTGATGAGAAGAAATCACATTCATCATTGTACGATGGGCATCTGGTGCGACTGGGAGGCACAGGGAACACGCCTGACCCAGAACCTGCTGCACGACAACTGCCCGCCGGAGGGAACACCAAAGGCAGAGGGCGCAATGATGAGTCAGGATATTTTCATCGAGGTTGGCCATGGTCCGACACTGATCGATAACAACATTATGCTCTCACCGGTCAGCGTTCGTATGGCGACCGATGGTATTGCCTGCGTACACAATCTGATGCTTGGCTCATTAACTGCAGTTGGCGGCGGAACAGGAGACCGTTACACGCCGTATCACATCCGTCACCGTACCGAGGTTGCCGGATTCATGACATTCCTGCATGGCGATGACCGGTTCTACAACAACATCTTTATCCAGAATTACCCGGTTGAGGAAACAGAAACGGTTGAGGACATGGGCTTCAAGATGGAGGATAACCAGGAGGTCGGAACGCATGTGTTCGACGAGTATCCGACCTATGACGAGTGGATCAGCCACTTTGAGCTGGATAAACCGGCCGACATGAGCAAGCTGGAGCCGTATCACAATAAATGTCATCTGCCGGTTTGGGTAAACGGAAACGCTTACTTTAACGGAGCAAAGGCGTGTGTGAATGAAAAAGAGAATCTTATGGATAACGAGAACCAGGTTAAGGTGGAACTTGTGGAAAAAGACGGCCACTATTCCATCAAGACGAACGTGTATGAGTTCCTGAAGGATTTCCGGACGGGAATTATCAACAGTGATATTTTAGGATACGCCTTCGAGCCGGAGCAGAGATTCGAAGATCCGGACGGAAGCACGATTATCTTCGATCAGGATTATCTCGGCGAGCACCGCGGCGTGGCAGCAATGCCGGGACCGTTTGCGGATGGAGCTGAGGCAGAGAAGATTCTGTGGTAGAAGAAATCAGAACTTACCGGTTGATACGAAAAAAACAGGGCGCTGTGCAGGAAATGGCACAGCGCCCTGTTTTGGTAAAAGGAAAGTCAGGATGCCTTTGCAGAATCTTTTGCCGTCGGCATTTTCGCGTATAAGATTTTCAGTATAATCGGTGTTGCAACACTCGAGAAGAGAATCAGCAGAATCACGGCACTGAAGAAATCGCCGGATAAAAAGCCTGCATTCAGACCCTTTTGCGCAACGATCAGACAGACTTCACCGCGGGTCATCATACCGACACCGATTTTCAGGCTGTCGCCCCAGGTAAAGCCGCATCCCTTTGACATCAGGCCACAGCCGATGATTTTTGCGACAAGGCCGACGATGACGAAACAGATGGCAAAGAGTACGAATTTCTCGTTCATGCCGCTGAGCGTTGTTTTGAGTCCGATACTTGCAAAGAAAATCGGTCCGAAAATCATATAGGAGCTGATATCCATTTTTTCTTCGATGTAATCGGAAGAATCGAGGGAACACAGGATAACGCCCGCAACGTATGCACCGGTAATATCGGCGATGCCGAAATATTTTTCGGAAATGTAGGACAGTCCGAAGCAGAGCGCAAGACCCAGAATCGGGAGACGGCGGGTGTGCGGAAATACGGAGTTCATGCGGTTGAACAGCTTAAAGCAGAGAAAACCGAGCACAATCGCAAGGGCAAAAAACAGAATGGTGGAGGCTGCTACTTTCAGCGGATTGGATGTCGGATCTTTAAAACCGATGACAACAGTCAGCACAATGATACCAATGACATCGTCGATGATGGCCGCATTTAAGATGGTTGTTCCAACCTCTGTTTTCAGCTTGCCGAGTTCTTTCAAGGCCTGTACGGTGATGCTGACCGATGTCGCAGTCAGAATAACACCGATAAAAACAGCGTGGTAAAATTCTTCCGTTCCGACAGCAGAGAAGCCATAAAAGCTCATGTATAAGATGGCTCCAAGAACGAGAGGAACAAAAACACCGGCACAGGCGATCAGCAGGGATTTCACTCCGGTGCGGAGCAGATCCTTCAGGCTGGTGCCAAGACCTGCGGAGAACATCAGCAAAATGACACCGATCTCCGCCATCTGTGCGAGAAAGTCAGACTGCTGAACGAGTCCCAGCACACTGGGTCCAAGGACAATACCGGCAATCAGCTCGCCCACAACCTGCGGAGCCTTGCATTTTCTGGCAAGAATACCAAACAATTTTGCGAATACGATAATGATTGCCAGGTCTTTTAAAATGACATACGTATCCATGAAAAAGATACCCCCTTTTATGAAGTTTATGTATGTGTCGGCAGCTTGAAAGAGCAATGCCGGAGTTTGATACGCATACATTTTCAGTATAGCAAAAATTGAGAAAAAATACTATCGGCAAGAAAGAAAAAATAAAGTAAAACGGAAAAATGATGCAGGCGTATGGAACCGTTCTTTTGTAAAACAAAACTGGAAAAGAGGATTGTGAGGGTTATTGTCAGATTAAGAGGAGTGAACGGTAATGGAAAAAGAGATATAGAAAAGAGCATGTAGATATAGTATGATCAAAGCAGCAAATAAATTTTACATGGAGTTTAAAAAGCGGGATCAAAGAAAAAACGAAAGGGGAAAGAAAAAATGAGAGTTGGAAACGTGAAAGAAATTGTATTTTCGAAAGATCCAAAACAGATGAACTGGTTGCGTGAGGATTTTCCGTATGCCGAAGTGAAATGTCCTCCGGAGTTTTCAGCGGAGGTGCAGAATGAGAAAGACGGAGATGTGCTGACAACGAAGATTGTGGTTTCTTACAACGGTGCGCATCCGTATTTTACAAATGCCGGAAGTATTGGGGTTTCATTTCCGTTGCAGGACCGCTACACGGACAGTGTGACCTGCCGTGACTACCGGTGCCATGCACATGTTTTCTGTGGGGAGAATACCAGTTATATTATGGCGCTCCGCATGGGTGGTGCGGCTCCGCATCTGGGAATGGTGCTCACAAAAGGCAGTCTTTCTGCTTACAGTATTGAGCGCGATCTGAAACTGCAGAGCAATGACAGAGGCTGCTTCTGGCTGCATCCGTCTGCACAGGAGTTTGCGCCGGGAGACACGATGACGCTGGAGTGGAAAGTATT
>OLWP01000540.1_pt1 | contig 14050 bp, 9 predicted proteins | sample 1673741 | NCBI WGS metagenome assembly OLWP01 (sample SAMEA103958125, study PRJEB25191) | human gut metagenome
TCCGTTTCGGATATACCAACATCAAAGGAACGCTGGATACGGGCAACTTCAATCTGGGAGAGCAAAACGACGTCAATCTGGCCTTCAAAAACCTCCACCTGCAAAGCAGTGCACTGTCGGTCGGCCTCTATTTCCGCTCCTATGCGGGATTGGACAGCAAAGGACACTTCGGGCTTTTCGGTGAAGTAGATCTTTCGATGAAGACCGGTAATTCGGAGTTTACCTACGAAACCGAAGGCACCCTCAGAAGCACGTTCAGCGACGACCTGAAACTGTCGCTCGGGTTCAACCCGGGTCTGGCGGTTTATATCTTCCCGAACGTGTGCAGCACCATTTCCTTCGGACTGGGCGGTATCGAATACACCAAGATCAAACAGAAAGATGCCGACGGCAACGAGATCGGGCAACGAACCGCTTCGAAAATGCGGTTCCGGCTCAACCTGCTCAATATCCGCATCGGCGTTACCGTTCATCTATGGAACAAGAAAGCCAACAAAGCATGATGAAACATCTCCGACATATACTTATCGGCATACTCCTGCTGCTGACCTCCTGCATCGAAAATTCGATTCCTTATCCGGTCGTCACGCTGCAAATCCTCGGTGTCGAAGGCGAAGGTTTCACCTGCGCACCCGAAGATATCAATACCCAGGAACGAATCGTCACACTTCATCTGGACGAACAAACCGACATCTCCAACGTAAAGATCGACAAAATATCGGTCACCGAAAATGCCCGGTCGTCGAAACCCCTTTCGGGGACATTCGACCTGCGGACTCCGCTCTACATCACCCTTTCGTTTTATCAGGATTACGAATGGACGATCGTAGCGGACCAGCAGATCGAACGTTATTTCGAAGTCGAATCGCAGATCGGCGCTGCGGAAATCGACGTCGATCAACTTACGGCGAAAGCATACGTTCCGGAAGGGACCGATTTGAGCGACCTCAAGGTCACACGGCTGAAACTCGGCCCGGCGGACATTACCACGATGACACCTCCGATCGACGAGCTGACTTCGTTCGAATCGGTCCGCTACGTTTACGTCGCTTACCACGACTTCGAAGAGAAATGGTCGCTTTACGTCGAAGCTACCGATACCAAGGTACGCTTCACGCAGGTCGATGCCTGGAGCGGGGTCATCTGGGCCTATGCCGAAGGCAACAGCGCGGACGAACTGGGATTCCGTTATCGCAAGACCGGCGACGAGGCGTGGACCGAAGTCGATAAGGAGCAAATCAACATCTCGGGCGGTGCATTCGACACCTGTATCACGGGACTTACCCCGGAAACCCAATACGAAGTAGTCGCCTACTCCGGCAGCGACGAAACAGAGGTGGCGAGCGTCACGACCGAAGCGGCACCGCAACTCCCGAACGGAGGTTTCGAAGAGTGGGAAACGATCGACAAAGTCGTCTATCCCTACCTGGCCGACGGCATTCACTTCTGGAATTCAGGCAACAAAGGCGCCAGCATCGGCAACGCTACTCCGACCGACAAGACGACGGACGTGCGTCCCGGCACATCGGGCATCTATGCCGCACAGCTTTCGTCGAAGCTCGCAGGTCTGGTCGGCGTTTACAAATTGGCCGCCGGCAATCTCTTTACAGGCATATTCTACGGAATCCGAAATCTCACGCACGGTATCGTCTGCTTCGGACAACCTTTCGAAGCCCGTCCGACGGCTCTGCACGGCTGGTTCAAATACAACCAGGGAATGCTGACCAACGTGGGCAGCACCCAGCCGCCGGGGATGAACCTCAAGGTCGGCGATCCCGACAACGGCATGATCTACATCGCCGTCGGCACCTGGACCCCGGAAGAGTACGGCATCTCGCAGGGAGAACAGTTCGGATCGGCCGAAAACCCGATTGCGATCGACACCCGCAACCCCAGTTCGTTCTTCGATCCGACGAGTCCGGCCGTAATCGGCTACGGACAACTGCCGCTCACCGCCAGCTACTCCGAATGGCAGGAGTTTACCATACCGCTGAAGTACGTGGCGACAGACCGCAAACCGACCCATATCGTCGTCGTCTGCTCGGCTTCCCGTTGGGGCGACTATTTCATCGGAAGCACCTCGAGCGTGCTCGTCGTCGATGACCTCGAACTGATTTACGACCGGCTGGACAAAACCGGTGAATAGGTATATTCGCCGTCAGACTATCCCTCCGATCGGATACGAACGACGAAAACCAAACGCTGAATCCGCAGCGCTTTCCAACAAAAAAGCAGGGAATCACTCCCTGCTTTTTTGTTCTGTTATCGGACTTACCCTCTCGGCGCCCTCCGGATCAGAGCTGCGCGATCCGGCAATACTTATTATAACGATTCATTACGTCCTGCACGAAAGCCCGCGTCTGACGGTAGCCGGTAAATTTGCCGCACTTCACGACCTCGTGCTGGTAATAGGCGGGATCGGACTTGAGTTCCAGGTAGCGGAGCACCACCTCCCAGGAATTGGGGTCTTCGCCGTTCACACGGGCCAGCCGCCGGGCATCATTGACATGACCGATTCCACCGTTGTAGCAGGCCAGGATCAGGCTCATTCGGTCTTTCTCGGAAATTCCCGCCGGCAGGTCGAGCGTCGAATCGATCCGATTCCACACTTTATTGGCCAGCAATACATTGGTTTCCGGATCGAGCAAGGCTTCTTCCGAGGCTACGTCGAACTGCCGGGCCACTGCAGGCATGATCTGCATCAGCCCCCTCGCTCCACGGCGGGAAACTATATCGGCTTTGAAACGCGACTCGTGATAGGCAATAGCACTCATCAGGCGCCAGTCGTTCCCCTCCCGCTCGCTGATATTCCGAATTACGTGATCGTAAGGAGAGATCACATACCGGGCTTCCATTTTCTCCTCCAGGGTAATCCCCGCTTCGGACGACGTCGAAAAATCGGCGTTGAATCCGTAAAAAGTGGTCTGTAATGTTAAAAATACGAAAATTAAACAGGTTTTCTTTAACATAAAACTTGCTTTTGCAGGCAGCTTCCTGTGCCGTACAGTACGCTAATCATAGAAACCCCACGAGATACCCATCTTAAACATGCCCGGATTGAGCGGGTACTTCGCAATCGCGAAATATTCGCCGTTTCCGAACAGGCCCCGGTTGATATGCTGATATTTCAGGAATATCCGCATTCTCTTCCACTTGCCCATCAGGAAAAGATCCAGATAGGGGTAATTCCCCACCTCGATTTCCCGCTGATTGAAGAACTCCGAGAGCGCAGGATTGTAGCCGGGCGCATAGTAGCGCGTATTGAAATGGCCATCGACACCGAACTGCACCCGGAGCACGTCGCGCACCGCCCAAAACTCGTAATAATACGAGAGGAAGGCGCTGACGAGCGGAACGGGTATGACACTATGATTCGTACTCCACTGCAACAAAACCTTATGGTCCAAATGAAGTCCGGCGATCCGGAAATCTTTGCGGGCGTACACGCTCGTCACGCTGACGCTTCCGTTGTCCTGCGTTATCTGGCTGTCGGCGCCGTAATAAATCTTATCGGTGACAATGCCTTGCCACACACCGACCTCGAACGCATAATCGGGGACACGGAAAGCAACTTCGAAACGAGTTTCATTCTCCTTGCGCAAAGGAGTCAACCACACGTAGTGGTTAGAGAATAGATTCTCCTGCCAGTAATCCGGCGAACGCGTTTCCATACGGAAACGCCCTTCGAGAATCAGGGGACGTTTGCGGATATATCCCGTCAGGGTCAGGTTGGCCCCGAACGAAACGTCACCGCCGCGATATCCCGACGGGTAGAACTTGGCGTCAGCTCCCCAATCGACATATTTCTTGATCTTTCCTTCGACCGATCCATACACGAAGTAACTGCTTTTATCCACCTTGTCGTACTTACCGTTCAGGTAGGAATCCAACCTGAACTGCGAATAGGTGTGCAGGTCGAGTCCTACACCTCCGTTCACCGTACCGACCACGCCGTTACGATCCCAGGGCTGCGCCTGAATGAACACCCGGTTGGAAATCACCCGCTCATAGATCGAGTCGCGCGTCTGCGTGGGATTGATGAACCAGTTCTTGTAATATTCGAGTCCATCCTGCGGCACAAAATTACCATCTGCATCTCGCTCGTAACGGTCGTCGGTATAGGTTCCCCGAATATCCTTATAAACCTTGCTCCAGGAGTTGTACTCGAACGAATGACCGATGAATACGGCCGGCAGATTGGCGATCGAAAAGTCGCTTTCGGTAACCGGCAGCAACGGAATACCGTACGACTGTTCGACGAAAAACGCATTGTTGCGGTATATGTTGGTAGCCTGCGAGCTCGTCAGTCTCATCGGCACGCCCGACGGCATTTCGAAAGTCGTATCCCGGATCGCCCATTCACCCACCACGCCGCCGTTCTCACGCGTCTCGATGTGGTTGTTGATGAATCCGGCATGCACCGAATAACGCTTTCCCGTATGCGAAACGGCGACCGAAAGGTTGTGGTTCTTGGTACGGGACCACTCGTAAAGGCCCTTGGTACCGCGCGACCGATAATTGACGTTGAAGCCCGTAGTCGGCGAAATATTATGCCCCAGCGTCAGGCTGAAATTCTCCTCCCGGAACTTCTTCTGTCCAGACTCAAGGTACATGAAGTGAAAATACGGCCGTTTGAGGTTGTAGAAGGGGACGTTTTCCATGCGATAGGTATAGACATCGAACCCTTCGGCAAAAGAGAAGTTGCGGTATTGGGGACGTTCAAAATAGTTGTACGGCAACGAAGCCTGTCCCAACGCACCCACGGCAGCATGGCCGACGCCTTCCTTATAAAACGGGTAGTCGATGCGGAAAGTGGCGAGGGTGGTATCGAGCGGATTGATATGCACCTGGTTGTAGTCCCGCGAGATCGTCCACGAAAAGTTGGGCAGCGCACGGATCGAATCGTTGAAAAAATAGGATTCGAGAGGCTTTCGAATCCGCTTTTTCTTGGTCGAATCGGTCGGCATGGCGGGTTGTTCCTCGCCGTTCTGCGTCTGGAACGGGTTGCTGCCGAGCATATTGTTCGGATTATTCGGGTCGTTCGGATTCTGATTGTTCTGATTTCGCAGGATCGCGCTGGCGTCGAATTGAGCGGATGCCTCCAACGTCGGAAAGGCCAACAGCCCTCCCCACAGCAAAATCCACAGAATTTTTTTCAACACCTTCGGAAACATCGGAATACGTACGCGCAAATCGCGGCAAAGATAGTAAAAAATCAGGCTTTCGGTGCTTTATCGGGATTTCCCGAGCGCATGCAGAGCCAGCGAACCGCCGACACGACGATATATAAAACGATAATTACCGGGATAGCGTATGTACGAAGTATAATTATCAACACGATACTCGCCAGCAGAAAGAGGTATCGCACCTCGTTTCCGCGCCAACCGAAGCCGTGGAACTTGAGAGCGAACATGCGGATCGGAGAAACGAGGAGCAGGGAGGTCAGCACGGCGATCAGCAACACCCCGTCCGAAGAAAGAGCGACCGCCCCCTGCTGCCACAGCATGCCGAGCGAAGCGCAGAGAAGCGATCCGGCGGGCGTCGGAAGTCCGCAGAATTCGACCGTCTGCGTTTCGTCGATGTTGAACTTGGCCAGACGCAGCGCAGAAAACGCCGCCAGGACGAACACGCCATACCCGAGCTTCCAGGTCTCCGGCAGCCAGCAAGGTTCGGTCTGCAGGCAAACCTGCCAGAGCACTGCGGCAGGAGCCAGTCCCGAAGTAATGACATCCGCCAACGAATCGAGCTGCACCCCGATCGCCGAAGACGAATGCAACAGACGGGCCACGAAACCATCGAAAAAATCGAACACGATTCCCGCGACTATCAGCCAGAAAGCGAGCGTCAAATCATTGTACATCAGTGCTACCACGACGGCAAACGACCCGCAGAGCAGATTCATGAGGGTCAATAAATTCGGTATCGTGAAAAGTCGTATCCGCATTTGTAAAAGAATTAGTCCACCTATTAAGTAGGCAAATATAGGAAAAATCCATCGGTTACACGCACACGACCGTCGTAAAATGCACATCGGGAAAATTATCGGAAGCTATTTTCCCCCTCGACATCCATATTTTTTAATTAAAATTTGCATAAAAGAAAAATTAAATATATCTTTATTTTTGTAAAAGATTGCGCTATTAGTAAAAATGTACTACGGATAAATTTTCAGGAGGTGCGGAAAATACGATACAACACCTAATCATTAGAACCTTATTTACAAACCTTAACCAAAAACATGTATGAAAAAATTTAATTTGTTGATGGCGCTTATGATGGTATTCGCACTATCGTTTGCCGCTTGTAATGATGATGAAGAGCAAATTCCCCCTACCGATGGTGGTAATTTGACTTTCGAGGTAACGGTTGGCGAGATTACCTCATCCTCCATTGCCTACACTGTAACTCCCTCCGACCTTAAGGCCGAGTACCTGTGCATATTGGCCGATGCCAAAACAGTCGAGTCGTTTACTCGCGATGAATTTCTCGTGGAGGCCATCTTGGAGGAGCTTAAGGCTGAAGCCGGCGCACAGGGCAAGACTTTAGCAGAGTATATGCCTGAAATCGTTGATAAGGGGGCTATCACTAATGGCAAGTTCTCGAATCTGTCCCCGGCGTCCAAATACTACATCATCCTGTTCGGAGTAGATCCGGCCAACGGATATAAGGCTAACTCTGACGTAGTTAAGAAAGACGTTACGACTGAAGAGTTCCAGGATCTCAACATAACATTCGAGGTTGAGACGACTGTGGACGGCAACTCTGCAACATTCAAAATCACCCCTTCGAACAACGATGACGTGTGGTACTTCACCACTCTTCCCAAAGCCACTTACGACGCATACACCGATCCTGCCGGTCAATACAAGATGGAAACACGGCAATTCATGCTCTTCTGTCTCCAGCAGGAAATCGAAGCCCGGCGTCAGCAAGGCATGTCGGATACTGAAATTATGAATGCGATCTTCCACAAGGGGGCTTTGGAACTCGAAGGCAAGGGACTTACCGCCAACACGGAGTATATCAACCAAATCGCAGGCTTTATCATAACTCCGGAAGGTCAGGTGACCATCGCTACCGATGTTACAACAACCACCTATACCACCGGTAATGCCCAGGCCCAAGATTTTACTTTCGAAATTACCGTTGGTGAGGTCGAGGCTATGAATGCCGCTATCAAGATCGTTCCGACAGATGAAACCGCTACCTTCTGCTGGATGGTGGCTCCGTGGGATGGGCAGAAGACAGCTACGGAGGTTATGGACGACATCGTAGCACAATATGGCAACTTTATGAACAACGGAGCCATGCTATATAAAGGCGTTCAGGATTACACGGGCGGCCCCGGCAGCCCGTATAAATACAAACTCGATGCTGCCGATACCGACTACTACGTCATTGCCTTCGGCTATGCCGGCGGTGTAACTACAGCCCCTGTGATGGAGACTTTCCGCTCCCTTGCGGCTCCGGATCCGGAATCGACCACCTTCCAGATAACTGCTTCCGACATTTCCCCTTATGGTTTCTCTGCAGAGGTAACACCATCCGAGACTACCACATACTATACGGTGGGATTCATGCCAACAGAAGAGTTTAAGACTTTGGATTTTGACCAACTTACCGCAGATATAAACGCAAATTTCGACGAGATGTTCGCAATGTCACAGATGTTTGATCCTAACACTACTGTTGCTCAAGTTCTTAGTACATATTATTATAAAGGTGTTTTCACTGTCGATGCTTCAGAATTGACTCCTGAAACAGCTTGCTCCGGCTTTGTAGCAGCACTCTCTGCAGAAACAGGCCATGTTGTCAAAATTCACAAGTTTGAAAACATCGCAACTACCGGCAAACTCGGCAACATTAATCCTTCCATTGAGCTTATCGGCTACTGGTCAGGAGACGACGAGGCCGGTCAAATCTTTGGGCAACCAGACGCAACGAGAGGTAAAGCTATCACTGTCGTCAAGTATAGCGGCTTCAATAGCGCACGGAAACTATTTGCACTAATGTGGTATGACGAAATGACAAATGTCGATCAATACCCTGATGCATCCCTTTGGAGTCAGTTGAAAGCAAATTGGCTGGAAATCGATCAGTCACAGCCGTACTCATTCTATGTTGTTGAATGGGAGACTCCGCAGACAGCATTTGCCTATGCAGAAGATAACGATGGCAACCCGGGTACTTTTGGTCGTCTCTTCACTCGCGCAACCGCAGAGAACAAGGGTAATATTCAGGATTTGATCGATCTTGTTGAGAAGCTCAACGCGACATCGAAGAGTTCTTTTACACTACCCAAGTCCGGTATAATCGGCAAGAATACCGGTATTACACGCAATGACAAGAATATTAAAGCAAATACTCCTGTCGCAAACGTAGTCAAGAACGAGGTAGAAGTTGTTGAGCCCAAGCCATTCGCATCATCTTACAATGTGTCATACGTGCGGCCTTTCTATTTGTAATTTTATATAGAACTGAATGTTTGATAGTTCGTCTGGCGGGTTCGCCAGACGAACTATTTTCTGTATGAACGGTCAATACAAATACAATATGTATGCTATTTATCCCTAATCCGACAAATCATACTATATTTGTAAAAGCGTAAGAACACGTCCCTGAAAACTGCAAATACACCGTTTTCTTCTCGGCTCGCACTGTATTTAATCGTAAAAATTCATCGATTATCCCCACGAATCGAATCGTCATCCTCGGGGCCACTTCCGGCATCGGACTGGAGATCGCAAAACTGTATATCGCGGCCGGCGGGCAGGTCGTCGCGGCAGACGGGAACCCCCTTACAGAGTTGATCCGCCGATACTATCCCGACGCCAAAACCATCGCCTCCGTCCTGCCCGAAGCACACGCCACTATCAACCCCGACACGGTGGACGACGCCCGGAAGCTGATCGATATCGACCTGGGCATAATCGACGGTTGTTTCGGTGTGGCGGAAAACGGCGCGGTATGGATCCGGCAGGACATCCGCCACAAAGCCCTCTATTTCGGTGCCACGGCCCTGATGATCCTCATCCCGCGCGATGCGCTGGTCGATACGATGCACGAGGCTCTCGCCCGACCGGAATTGGACGACTTCGAATACGGATGCTTCATGTCCGGACCGTCGAAAACCGCAGATATCGAACAGGCCCTGGTCTTCGGGGCGCACGGTCCGATGTCGATCACCGTCGTACTGCGGTAAACCGCATCTCTCGACTCCACGTCCACTATCCGGCACTTTTTCCCAAGTGCCGGATAGTTCGTTGTACGATTCGTCTGTATCATCCGTAAAATTTCCCGGGCCGACAAATATCCGCATTTCAAAAACATACCGAACAATATTTAATTTTCATCCGAGAATAATTTTAGCTATCTTTGTCTAATGGATCGGTCCGGCGATGTCGGCCGCAAATTCCGAAATCATTCAAAAACAAACCGCAGCAACAACTCATCATGGACAAACATACCTATTGCGTCATCATGGCCGGCGGCATCGGCAGCCGTTTCTGGCCCAAGAGCCGCCAATCCAAGCCCAAGCAATTCCTCGACATCCTCGGCACCGGCAAGTCGTTCATACGCATGACGTACGAGCGTTTCGAAAAACTGGCTCCGGCTGAAAATTTCCTGGTCGTGACCAACGCCCGCTACAAAGACCTCGTGCTGGAACAAATCCCGGAACTCGGGCCGGAACAGGTACTCTGCGAACCCGTCGGACGCAACACGGCACCCTGCATCTGTTATGCAGCCTACGGACTGCAGAAGCGCGATCCGGGAGCGAAGATGATCGTCACCCCGGCGGATCACCTGATCCTCAACGAGGAGGATTTCCGCGCCATCATCGGCGAATGCCTCGACTTCATCGACGACCGGGCGGCTCTGATGACCGTCGGCATCAAGCCCACCCGTCCGGAAACGGGCTACGGCTATATCCAGGTATCGGACGACCGGACCATCAGCAAGGTCAAGTGTTTCACCGAAAAACCCAACCTGGAGCTGGCGCAGACGTTCCTGCAATGCGGCGAATTTCTCTGGAACTCCGGCATCTTCGTCTGGAAAGTCGGCGACATCATCGAAGCGGTGCGCACCTACCTGCCCGAGCACCACGCCCTCTTCTCGGACATCCAGCCGGTATTGGGCACTTCAGAAGAAGCGGAAGCCATCGCCCGGGTATTCTCCGAATGCCGCTCCATCTCGATCGACTACGGCGTGATGGAGAAGGCGAACAACGTCTATGTACGCCGCGGAGAGTTCGGCTGGAGCGACGTGGGGACCTGGGGCTCGCTCTACCAGCACGCCCGCAAGGACCGTTACGCCAACGCCAAACCCGAGAAGGGATGCTATACGGACGAAAATACCCGCAGTTGCATCGTCTCCCTCCCGGAAGGCAAAGTAGCCGTCATCAACGGCCTGAAGGAGTACATCGTGGTGGATACGGAGGACGTGCTGCTGATCTGTCCGCGCAGCGAGGAACAGAACATCAAGAAGTTCATCGACGAAGTGAAATACAACGAAGGCGACAAACATATTTAAGGGCCACAACATTTCCGCTCCGACGCGGGTTCCGGAGCCGCCGGGATTTCCGAAAAGGCAAATGCCCCTCGCCGGGCTTCCCATCGGCAAGCGTTCCGCTCTTCTTTTGGACAAGGAAAACATGACCAAATATTCGATTTCCCCGATGTCATCCCTGTATGAACTGTATCTGCGCCATCCGCGCATTTCGACGGACTCCCGCCGTATCGAGCCCGACTCCGTATTCTTCGCACTCCGGGGGGCGTCGTTCGACGGCAACCGCTTCGCAGCCGACGCCCTCGAAAAGGGGGCGGCATACGCCGTCGTGGACGATCCCTCGCTCCCGAACACCCGCCCCGACAAGGCAGACCGTCTGATCGTCGTGGACGACGCACTGCAAACCTTGCAAACCCTCGCCCGGGAACACCGCCGGGAGTTGGGGCTGCCGATCCTCGCCATCACGGGCAGCAACGGCAAAACCACCACGAAGGAGCTGGTCAGCCGCGTACTGGCCGAGAAATACGAAGTCTATGCCACCCGGGGCAACCTGAACAACCACATCGGCGTACCGCTGACCCTGTTGGCAATGACCCGCGACGTGGAGTTCGGCATCGTGGAGATGGGTGCGAGCGCGTGCGGGGAGATCGCCCTGCTCTGCTCGATCGCGGAACCCAACTACGGCATCGTCACCAACATCGGACGAGCCCACCTGGAAGGCTTCGGCGGCCCGGAGGGGGTGCGCCGCGGCAAGGGCGAACTGTTCGACTACCTGGCCGCGAACGGCGGCCGCGCCTTCGTGCCCCGCGAGGACGAGACGCTGACGAACATGGCCGCCGAACGCGACGGGCTGGCCGTGGAATATTACAGCGTCACACTGGCCGAGGGCCTCGAAAACCATCTCGAAGGGCATTACAACCGGTTCAACATCGCCGCAGCCGTGGCCGTCGGACGTTATTTCGACGTCGCCGACGAGCGTATCCGCCATGCTGTCGGCAGCTATGTCCCCGACAACAACCGCTCGCAGCGCACCGAGACGGGGCGCAACACGCTCATCGTGGACTGTTACAACGCCAACCCGTCGAGCATGCGGGCATCGGTCGCGAATTTCCTTGCCGAGCCGCCCGGCACACGCACCCGCCGCCTGCTGATCCTGGGCGACATGCTCGAACTGGGCGCCTGGTCGGCGGAGGAGCACGCCGCTGTCATCCGCCTCGCAGCACAGGCTCCGCAGACGGAGGTGATGCTCGTCGGCACGGAATTCGCCAGGGCCCATGCCGGCATGGAGCCGCAACCCGCCCAAATCACGCTCTTCGCCGACCGGGAACACCTCATCGCGGCGCTCCGCACACACCCCGTGGACAACGCGCTGGTGCTGATCAAGGGTTCGCGCGGCATCGGACTGGAAAAAGCGGTCGGGGAGCTGTAGCCCCGCCGCCACGACCCGCCGGGCACCAACCCGGTACAGGCACGATACGCAGGAACAAAACGCCGGTAAACGAACCGGAAGGGCACGCCGCACAGGCAAAAAAACACCGACTGAGAACAACCTGAAACCCATAAGCCATGAAACACCTGCTGACAGCCATCCTCCTGCTGGCCTTCGCGCATACCGCCGCCGGCGAAAGGAACGTCTCGCTCGAACGCGATTTCGGAACGCTTTACGGCACGCTGCTCACCCCCGATGCAGGTACGGAAACCGTGGCCGTCATCATCGCCGGTTCGGGGCCCACTCCGCGCAACGGCAATGTAAACAGCTATCTCTACCTGGCGCAGGCGCTCGAAAAGGCAGGCATCGCCTCGCTGCGCTACGACAAACGCGGCATCGGTGCGAGCCGGTTCACGGAGCCGGAAAAAATGGCCGACGCCGTACTGGGGGATTTCATCGGCGACGCCGCGGCATGGGCCGACTACCTCGCCGGCGAAGGTTTCCGCCGCGTCGTACTGATCGGCCACAGCGAAGGGGCGCTGATCGCCTTCTGCGCGGCGCAGCAAACCCCGAAAGTCGCCGCCGTCGTTTCGCTGGCCGGCGCCGGCTACCCGCTCGACGAGATACTCCAGTTGCAATTGGCCTCACAACTCCTGCCCGACAACATGGATCTGCTCTTGCAGGCCAACGCGATCACCGCCGCCCTCAAACGGGGCGAACGGGTCGAATCCTGCCCGCCGCAGCTCGAAGCGCTGTTCCACCCTTCGGTACAGACGTTCTGGATCTCCAGCCTGCGCTACGACCCGCGCGAGGAGATCCGCAAGGTGCGGGTTCCGATACTCGTCGTGGGCGGGGACAACGACCTGCAGGTGCCACCAGACAATGCCGAGGCGCTGGCAAAGGCACAGCCCCGGGCCCGGAAGGCAATCATCGCAGGGATGACCCACCCGCTCAAAAAATGCACGGGACGCATGCGCATCGACCAGACGGGAGCCTACGGCGACAGCACGCTACCGATCGACCCCGACCTCGTGGCCGTCGTTACGCAATTCATCCGGGGGCTCTGATTTTTCCCTGCCAGAAAGACAAAACCAGATTATTTTTGTAATTTTGTATAAACCGATTCCGAACCAAACGACATACCGAACCATGAAACTCCTGATCAGCATCGAATACCGTACCCGCTGGGGCGAACAGCTCGTCATGCGGATCGGCAAACGGCGCATTGCGCTGCAATACGCCGACGGAGGCGTCTGGACAGGCGCCATCGAACGCTATACCCAGAGTGAAGATACCGAATACCGCTATGAAATCGAACGCGACGGCGCGTGCATCCGCAGCGAATGGCGGCCGCACACGCTGCGGCTCCCCGCCCGGGAGGGGGTGCGCACGCTGCGCATCCGCGACCGCTGGCAGGAGATGCCCTCCGACACGCCGTTCTACTCCTCGGCATTCACCCGGGGCATCTTCGGCCGCGGGAAAACCGGCAGTCCGAAGAAGGCTACAGGCAACATCACGCTGCGCGTCGTGCTGCCCACCCTACGGCCGGACGAAACGCTCGCCGTCGCCGGCAGCGGCCGTGAGCTGGGCGACTGGAAACGGATCGTCCCGATGGACGACAGCCGCTTCCCGGAATGGGAACTCACGCTGCATACTGCGCACCGGTTCGAATACAAATTCCTGATCGCCGACCGCAAGACCCTCACCCCCATCCTGTGGGAGGAGGGTGCCAACCGCACCTGGGGCGAGTTGCCCGGCGCTGGCGAACACGCCCTCGACGCCGCGGCATCCCCGCGTTTCCCCAAGCGCAGGTGGCGGGGCGCCGGGACGGCGATCCCGGTCTTCTCGCTCCGTACGGAAGAGGATTTCGGCGTCGGCGAGTTCTACGACCTGAAACGGCTCATCGACTGGGCGGCCGCCACCGGGCAGCGCGTCATCCAGGTACTGCCAATCAACGACACCACCATGACCGGCACCTGGGAAGACTCCTACCCCTACAACGCCAATTCGACCTTCGCCCTGCACCCGCAGTTCATCCGGCTGCCCGCCGCGGGCGTCGTGGAGGACGACGAGTACCGCACCCTGCGCAGCGAGCTGAACGCCCTTCCCGAAATA
>OLWP01000567.1_pt1 | contig 13102 bp, 10 predicted proteins | sample 1673741 | NCBI WGS metagenome assembly OLWP01 (sample SAMEA103958125, study PRJEB25191) | human gut metagenome
TTGCGACGGCCTGCAATCCGATAGAAAAACGCCCGATTCTCGGGCGTTTTTTATTTTTGCGTTTACTGCTTCAGCGGACCTCTTTAGGTGCACAGCGCCCCGAGTTCCCTCCTAAAGGATGAGCCGAATTACAGACGCGGCGCAGGTCCGCGAACAAGCGCCCCCGGATTCGGCGCTGCAATCGTCGGATAAGAGTGTAAATTGAAAGATATGATTGCCTTTATTTCAGCCCCGGAGGAGAGGGCATGGCAGAATTTCGCACAAGCGGCGTCAGAACAGCTCCAACTGGTCGATTCCGGCATTGAACGTCAGCCGGTGGTGAGGCGTAAGCCCGTAACGACGGATCGCCAGGCGATGTTCGCGGGTCGGATAACCTTTGTTGCGCTCCCAACCGTATTCGGGGAAATCTCCGGCGAGGCGCTCCATATATTCGTCGCGGTGGGTCTTGGCCAGCACCGACGCGGCGGCAATATCCGCATATTTGCCGTCCCCCTTGACGATGCAGCGATACGGAATATCGAGCGTCGTGCGGAACCGGTTGCCGTCGATCGCCAGAAATCCCGGACGGATCGGCAACTCCGCGACCGCCAGCGACATCCCTTCGAACGAAGCGTTCAGGATGTTGATCTGATCGATCCGCTCGGCAGAAACGGCCTTCACGACCCAGGCAAGGGCCTCGCGCTCGACGATCGCACGCAACAAATCGCGCTGACGCGCGGTCATCTGCTTCGAATCGTTCAGCAACGGATGGCTGAAGTCCGGAGGCAGCATCACCGCAGCGGCAAAAACAGGCCCTGCGAGGCACCCGCGCCCCGCCTCGTCGCACCCGGCTTCGGGCAGCTCTTTCTGGTAGCAGTTCTCCAACATCCGAAACAAAGTTATTATCGCACGATTTCGATGCCCCCTTCGAAAACGGACAAGCCAGCGCCGATCTCCGCAAAAACAAGGGAACCCGGGGTATGCGCCGAAACGCTTCGGACCTCCCCGAAATACCGCACGCATTTTTGCAAAATTAAAAATATCGGCAATCATATCCAATTTTACACCGACGTTTCGATCGCCCCGGATTTGCCGGAGCCTCCCCGAAATTCCTCCGAAAGGCAGGAGGCAGGCTTCAGTACGGAACCGTAACTACCGCCCAAGGCGGCAGACAACGGCCGTTCGAGGCAAAGTCCCGGGACCAGAAACAGATCCGGAATAAAATCGTATATGGTTCCAAAATAATTACGGTTTCGTCCGCTTTTTTCCTAATTTTGTAGCCGGGATTATATACTCCAATGTACCTTTGGGGGAGTGTTGCGCCCCGAGTTCCCTCCGAGGAGGAAATTTAGGGGAGGGCAGCCTTACAGGCGCGGCTTCGGACCACGAATAAGCGCCCCTCGGATTCGGCGCTGCAATCGTCGGATAAGAGTGTGCATCGAAAGATATAATTGCCTTTGTAGCGGCCGTTTCCGACAAGCGAACGCAATGCTGAATTTTCGGCACCTTGCCGGGAACAGAAACCGCAGCCCGCATTCGGACAAAACCATCGTCGAACCATGAAACCGGACATTATCCGCCAACCCTTACTGCTGGCCATCGCGTCCATACTGGTCGTCATCGCAGCCGCCATGACGACCGGGACAACTATTTCACCGGCTCCGGAAACGATGATTTCCACCCCGCTGGGTGACCTGATCGGCTTGTTCCAGGAACGATTCCCCCGCTGCTCCCGCATCCTTTGCGGCGGCCTGCTCCTACTGACGGGCATTCTCTGCGGGAGGCTGGCGGTCCGCTACGGACTCTACCCCGTCAGCAGTACGCTGACCATCCCCCTGTACGGACTGGTCGCCTGCGGAATCCTCCTGGGGCAGGAGTATCTGACGGAATCCGTCGCAGCGTTCGTCCTGCTGTTATCGACCCAGAACTTCTTCGCCTGCTTCCGCAACGGCTACGCGATCGGAGCCGTGTTCCGGGCTTCGTTTTTCCTGGGGCTGCTGCCACTGCTCTATGCCCCGCTGCTTCCCCTGCCGCTGTTGGTCCTGGCCGCAGCATTCTGTTTCCGACGGACCTTGCGCGAAGTCTTCGTATCGCTGTGCAGCGTCGTACTCCCTTTTCTGGCTGTCTGCTACATCGCCTGGGGGCAGGGAGCCAATCCCCTGGATACCCCCGCCGGATTATGGCACTCCTTCGTCAGCGACAGCGGATACCGGATTTTCGCCAATACGCCTCCGCTCGTCCCCGCACTTCTCGGAATCGTCCTTTTCATCGTACTCTGCGCCATCTTCTTCGGACTCATCAGTTTCCGCACGGTAAGCATCAAAGCCCGGGGCATGCTGACCTACACCATCCTGCTCTTTACGGTGACGGGCTGCCTGATAGCGGTACCGAGCGTCACGCCGGGACTGCTGGCCGTCGCAGCCGTACCCGCAGCACTGCTCATGCCCCTGACCTTCATCCGCATCCAACGTACCGTCGGAACTCTGCTGTATCTCATTTTGTACATCACTTGCATTGTAAATATATTGCAATAAAAAACGCGTAAAATGTTGAAATAGTATATATTTTAACATTTTCGATCTAATTTTTTCCTATTTTAATTTGAAATATACAACCTTAGATTGTATATTTGATTCATAATCTTCGATAAAAGGCTATGGACACCGGCCTTCATCGAGCCATAAAATCTTCCGATTATGAACGAATCCTACGACACCCAAACCGTTAATCCGTCGATCGAAAAGTATGTATCGGCCTCCAACAACGGCATCGAAACCCATAAGTTCACCCGCTGCGTGATCGGATATATCCTCAACGGAGAAAAATACGTCTATTACGACGATAAATGCTACAAGTTCTCCCAGGGAGATCTTTTCTTCCTCGGTATGGGTTGCCACTATACCAAAAACATCCCCGCGCAGGGACATCCCTACGAACAGATCCTCGTTCGCTATACCTCGGAAGAGCTGCAACGCATCCTGCTGCACCTCAACATCGCCTACAAGCTGAATATCACCAACAACCACCAGTGCGACGACTGCCGTACCCTGAACCACGCCACGATGCCGGGCTGGAGTTCGATCCGGCGTTTTTTCAGCCACATCGACGATTGCCTCACGGAAGGATCGCTCCTGGACGACCCGACCGCCGAAAACCTCAAAATGACCGAACTGCTCTACCTGATCGTTTCGCACGGGGATTGTTGCATCAAAAGCAAGCTGCTGGGCAACGTCGATGCGGCCCGGGACAACCTCCAGCAAATCGTCTATTCCAACATCTTTTCCGATATTTCGGTCGAGGAGATCGCAAAACGCTGCAACCGCTCCCTGACTTCGTTCAAAAAGGAATTTTTCCGCATCTACGGGACCTCGCCCCACCAATGGCTCATCCGGCAACGCCTGATCCATGCCCGGTTGCTTCTGATCTCGACCGACAAGGCGATCGCCGAAATCGGCACCGCATGCGCCTTTCCCAACACCTCGCACTTCATCAAACTCTTCCGCAAACAATACGGCATGACACCCGCGACCTACCGCAACCGGCATCGCGGACCCGAAGAGTTGCAGCCGACACCGCAAGCCGAAGCCGCCGTACGGGAAACAGCCGTTTCGGTAACGGCGTAACCTCATCCGACCCGACCCGCAAAGGCATGCTTCCGCCTCTGCAAACCGTCCTCTCCCGCACCTCGGGGACGGCGTGGTTCGCTTCGGGCCACCGCCGCGAATTTTCCGGCGGCAGGACACCGATTCGGATAAAATCCTTATCTTTGCGTGGAATCCGTTTTCCGTATCGACCGGCCGCATTTCGGCACGATTCGAACGAATTCGGCTCCGCGTCCGACCTTCACCGTCCCGGACGCGCCATAACGCATACGCCATGGAATTTTTCAATCGCATCATCACTCATTACGGCTGGGAAGGCACGGCCCTCGCGGGCGTCCTTCTGGTCATGTTCGGGATCCAGTTATATTACTACCTGTTCGTTTACGGGCGCATACCCAAATACAAGGACACCCGGCGTCCGGAGATCCTCTCCGAAACCCCTCCGGTATCGGTGGTGATTCCCCTCTTCTCGGAAGATTACGCCTTCGTGGAGGAGATCCTGCCGCTCATCGTCGCCCAGGAGTACCCCGACTTCGAAGTGGTGATCGTCTATGTAGGCCGGGACACCGACTTCTACGACGACCTGGTCCGCATCAAACAGTCGTTCCCACAGATCACGGCCACCAAGATCGAACTGAATCCCCGCTTCCCGATCTCGCCCAAAATGGCGCTCAACGTCGGGATTAAATCGGCCCATTACGAGCACCTTCTCTTCACCACACCGGACGTGTACCCCACCTCGGACCGCTGGCTCTCGCTCATGGCGAACGGCTTCCGACGCGGCGAAATCGTGCTCGGCTACTGCGGCATGGAGCGCGGGAAAGGGTTTGCGAACTACCTGATCCGCACCTGGCGGATGATGCACTCGGTGGACTGGATCTCGAGCGCCGTCTGCGGCAGACCCTACCGGGGCATGCGTCAGAACTACGGATTCACCAAGCGGCTCTATTTCGGCGCCAACGGCTTCAGCCACCTCAATATGAATATCGGCGAAGACGACCTGTTCATGTCGCGGATCATCGCACCCGGCAATGTCAGCGTGGTCCTCTCTCCCCGCGCTACCCTGCGTGAAAAGAGCTGGGGAGGACTCAGGTGGTGGATCGGCACCCAGCGTTTCTTCGGGGGAGCCATTCCTTTTTATCCCTTGTGGGTCAAGAACTTCATCCAGTGGGAACTGGGCAGCCGCATTCTCTTCTGGCTGGCGGCGATCGTCGCCCTGGCGGTGATGCCCTGGGAATTCAAGATCGCCGCAGGGGTACTGCTGCTCGCGCGTTTTGCGATCGTACTCGTCGAGGCGCGGCGCATCAGCCGCCGCCTGGGTGAAGAGAAAATCTGCGGACGTTACTTCCTGTACGACCTGCTGAGTCCGTTTTTCGCCCTGCTGCTGGGGCTGTTGCTGCTGCGCAAAGACGAGCGGGTATGGAGATAGCCGACTATATCATAGCCGACGACCGGGTGCTCGTGGAGCTGGTATTGCAGGGCGACAACATCGCCTTCGAATACCTTTTCGAGCGTTACAAGGAGGCTATACACCGGCTTTTCATACAGCGCACCAACAACCCCCTGGACGCCGACGACCTGCTGCAGGAAACCTTCATCAAAGTCTATATCAACATCCACCGCTACAACCCGGCCTACACCTTCGGACAGTGGGTTTACACCATCGCCCGGAACACCTTCGTCGATTTCATCCGGCGGCGCCAGGAGGACCTGCCCATCGACGACAAATTCACGGCACCGCCCTCCAACAACCCCACGCCCGAAGAGAACATCATCCGCAAACAGCAGCGCACGCAGATCGAACGCTACCTCCAGGCCATGCCGCCGCGCTACCGACAACTGATCGTCATGCGTTTCTTCGAAGAGTACTCCTACGAAGAGATCGCCATGAAGCTCGAACTCCCGCTGGGCACCGTCAAGACCCAGATCCACCGCGCCCGGGAGCAGATGTGCCGCCTGATCGCCGCAGATGAAAAATCCTGACGTTTCCGACCGGCGAACGCCGCAGAACGAACCACTCCGACCTGCCTAAAAAAAACTTCAACGCCCACAAACCTTATGATTGCCCTGATCGACAAATACTTCCCCGACCTGACCCGCCCGCAGCGCGGGCAATTCGAAGCGCTGTACGCACTGTACGCCGACTGGAACACCAAGATCAACGTGATCTCGCGCAAGGATTTCGACCAACTTTACCTGCGGCACGTGCTGCACTCGCTCTCCATCGCCAAGGTCTGCCCCTTCGCCCCGGGAGCGCGGGTGCTCGACGTGGGGTGCGGCGGCGGCTTCCCGTCCGTTCCGCTGGCGATCCTCTTCCCCGAGGCGCATTTCACGGCCGTGGACTCGATCGGCAAGAAAATCAAGGTCGTACAGGGCGTTGCGGAGGGACTCGGCCTCGCCAACCTCACCCCCCTCTGCGCCCGGGCCGAAACGCTTCCCGAACGGTACGACTATGTGGTTTCCCGCGCCGTGACGGAGATGCCGACCTTCGTCGGCTGGGTCTGGGACAAGATCGACCGGGGGCAAAAGGGCGCCCTGCCCAACGGCATCCTCTACCTCAAAGGCGGCGACCTCGCGGACGAGTTGAGCCGTACCGGTATGAAGTGGACGGAGTACCCGATCCCCGCATTCTTCGACGAAGCGTTCTTCGAAACCAAAAAGGTGGTGTATGCCGCCAAATAAACGGGAATTCACCCGACGACCGTCCCGACTGCCTGGCCATGCAGGAACTGTAAAAGGCCCCGCAGACGAAAGACAGGCCCGATTATGAAATCGTACCGTCCCGATTTTTCGGAATCGCAACTCAAGGCCTCTACCACCGGAAAGGGGCGAGAAGCCGGAACAAACGACCCGAATGCCGCGAAACGGCAGTAGCCGACAGCGGAAAACCATCCGGCAACAGGGAAGACAGGAAGAACAATGCTAAAAATTCAGAAATTCAAACGACATAGCCTTATGAAAGAAACAGTACTGGTAACGGGCGGCGCCGGATACATCGGATCGCACACGGCCGTCGAGCTGATCCAGGCCGGATTCGATGTGGTGATCGCCGACAACCTCTCGAACTCCGACCTTCAGGCCGTGGAGGGCGTCCGCCGCATCACGGGCGCCGAAGTGCCCTTCGAGCAGATCGACTGCTGCGACCTGCAGGCGATGCGGCGGCTGTTCGAACGCCACGAATTCCGTTCGGTCATCCACTTCGCCGCGTCGAAAGCGGTCGGGGAGTCGGTCGCCGAACCGCTCAAATACTACCGCAACAACCTGCTTTCGTTCCTGAACGTCGTGGAGCTGATGTGCGATTTCGGACGGCCCAACATCCTCTTTTCCTCCTCCTGCACCGTATATGGCGAACCCGACGCCCAGCCCGTCACCGAACAGACGCCCCGCAAGCCCGCCACGTCGCCTTACGGCAACACCAAACAGATCTCCGAAGACATCCTGCGCGACGCCGTCGCCGCCCATCCCGGTCTGCGGGGCATCGCCCTGCGCTACTTCAACCCGATCGGCTCGCATCCCTCGGCCCTGATCGGCGAGCTTCCGAGAGGCGTCCCCCAGAACCTGGTCCCCTATGTGACGCAGACCGCCGCCGGGATCCGCGAATGCCTGAGCATCTTCGGCAACGACTATCCGACGCCCGACGGCACCTGCATCCGCGACTACATCGACATCGTCGATCTGGCCCGCGCCCACGTAGCTGCCCTGCACCGCCTGATCGAAGAGCGCGGCGCCACCCCTTACGAGGTCTTCAACGTCGGCACCGGACGGGGCGTTTCGGTGCTGGAGCTGGTCCGCGGATTCGAACGGGCCAACGGACTGAAACTCAACTACCGCTTTGCGCCGCGCCGCGCCGGAGACATCACGGCGATCTGGGCCGATCCCACGCTGGCGAACACCCTCCTGGGCTGGCGTGCCGAGCGGCCGCTCGAAGAAACGCTCCGCACGGCCTGGCAATGGCAGCTGCACCTCGGACAGAGATAACCTTCCCGCCGACAGAACATATTGCGGAGAGCGCATCCGGAGCCGTTCCGGATGCGCTCTCCGCATACTCCTCCCTCCCGTTCCGACATCCGGCCCCGACTGGTCCTTCGCACCGAACCGACCGCCTCCCCTGCACCTGCAAAGGCTTTTTTCATCTTTTTCGCAACAGAAAGGAGAAGCGATTGATATTTTTTGTATTTTTGCATCAATTGGGAAAATAATGAACTTAAAATGCCGAAATTGCATGAAGAGAAGGTAAACGTCCTGAAAAAACCGGAATGGCTGAAAATCCGGCTTCACCGCACCGCAGAATACGCGGACGTGCAACGCATCGTCAGGGACCACTCCCTGCACACGATCTGCAGCAGCGGTCTATGCCCGAACAAAGCCGAATGCTGGAGCCGCAGGACAGCGACCTTCATGATATTGGGTGAAATCTGTACGCGCAACTGTCGATTCTGCGCCACCCTTTCGGGCCGGCCTCTGCCGCCCGATCCTTCAGAACCCGCCAAACTCGCCGAAAGCGTCCGTTTGATGGGATTGCGGCATGTGGTGGTAACCTCCGTTACACGCGATGACCTGCCCGACGGCGGCGCGGCCCACTGGGCCGAATGCGTCCGCGCGATCCGGGCGGAAAATCCCGACGTCACAATTGAGCTCCTTATTCCCGATCTGGATGCGAAACCCGACCTGCTGGACACGGTGATCGCCTCCGGGCCCGATCGAAACCACCGAACGACTGACCCCCCTGGTACGTTCGCGGGCCCGTTACCGTACGAGCCTCGACGTGCTGCGCTATTTAAGCGAAAAGGGCGCCGTCGCCAAGAGCGGCCTGATGGTCGGACTCGGTGAGAGCGATGAAGAAGTTTTACAGACCTTGCGCGACCTGCACGCCGCCGGCGTGGAGATCGTTACCCTCGGCCAGTACCTTCGTCCCACTCTGGAGCATCACCCCGTTGCGGCGTACATTACTCCCGAAAAATTCGACTGGTACCGGCAGCAGGCGCTCGACATGGGCTTCAGCTACTGCGCGAGCGGTCCGATGGTGCGTTCGTCGTACCTGGCGGACGAAGCGCTCGGCTCGGTGCGTCTGAAGCGACAGGTTTCCGCGAAAGCCTGAGTCTTCCCGCCGCGCGGGAAAAGGTCTGCGACAAAGAAAGTGTTGAACCGACGCTTTCCGGATTTACGGTATCCGTACGGAGCCGGACGGAGAGGTGTCGTAACGTAATTTACGATGTTTGTCGAATACCGGGACCTCGGACAAATGGACTACAAAGCCTGCTGGGAGTACCAGCAGAGGCTTTTCGACACCCTCCTGCGGGCCAAGGGAACCCCGGCGGAGGGCGCGGGCTATTTGCTCCTGGTGGAGCATCCGGCGGTCTATACCCTCGGCAAGAGCGGCCATGCGGAGAACCTGCTGGTCGGCGAAGAGTATCTGCGCAGCATCGGCGCCGAATTTTACCACATCGACCGGGGCGGCGACATCACCTTCCACGGGCCGGGACAGATCGTGGGCTACCCGATCCTCGACCTGGAGCGCATCGGACTTTCGCTGCGCGACTACATCGACGCGCTCGAGGGCGCAGTCATCCGGACGGTAGCCCGTTACGGCATCCGGGCCGGACGCATCGCCGGCGCCTCGGGCGTCTGGATCGAAGGAGCGCAGCCGGCGCGTAAGATCTGCGCGATCGGTGTGCGGGCGTCGCGTTACGTGACCATGCACGGCTTCGCACTCAATGTGGCAACCGATTTGCGTTATTTCACCCATATCAACCCCTGCGGGTTTACGGACCGGGGTGCCACGTCGATCGAAAAGGAGATCGGTCGCCCGGTTCCGATGGAGGAGGTCAAACGACGCCTCGTCGAAGATTTATGCGAGAATTTGAATGTTAAAATATATAAATAATAACAAATATGCCCATAGAAAAACGATGGGTAGTGAAGCCTCAGGGGAATCCGAAGGCGGTTGCCGCGATGGCTGCCGCGACAGGCATCTCCCCAGTCCTGGCCAATCTACTCGTACAGAGAGGCATAGACACCGTAGAAAAGGCGGACAAGTTCTTTAAACCCAGTCTCGCCGACCTCCACGACCCGTTCCTGATGAAGGACATGGACAAGGCGGTCGAGCGGGTCGAGCAGGCCGTTCGTAACAATGAGAAGATCATGGTTTACGGCGACTACGACGTGGACGGCTGTACGGCCGTTGCACTGGTGTACAAGTTCCTGCGCCAGATCGGGCATAAAAACCTGATGTTCTACATCCCCGACCGCTATACCGAAGGTTACGGTATCTCGACCAAGGGCATCGACCACGCCGCACGCAAGGGTGCGACGCTGATCATCGCCCTGGACTGTGGCATCAAAGCCATAGAGAAAGTGGACTATGCCAAACGCAAGGGCGTGGATTTCATCATCTGCGACCATCACCTCCCGGCCGAGGAAATTCCCCGTGCCGTAGCTGTCCTCGATCCCAAGCGGGTCGATTGTTCCTATCCGTTCGACGAATTGTCGGGTTGCGGCGTGGGCTTCAAGCTCGTGCAGGCCTATGCGCAGAAAAACCGGATCCCGTTCGAACAGATCAGCCCGCTGTTAGACCTGCTGGTCGTGAGCATCGCTTCGGATATCGTACCCCTGGTGGGCGAAAACCGTATCCTTGCCCATTTCGGGTTGAAAGACCTCAACCGCGAACCGTCGAAAGGATTGCTGTCGATCATCAAGATCTGCGGCCTGGACAAGCACAACATCACCATCGACGACATCGTCTTCAAGATCGGGCCGCGTATCAACGCCGCCGGGCGCATGCGGATGGACGAGAACGACGAAAACGCCTCGCCCTCGGGCGGGCACGCGGCCGTCGAGCTGCTGATCGAAGGCAACGAAAGCATCGCCGCGGAGTTCGGGAACGTCATCGACGCCTACAACCAGGATCGCAAGTCGATCGACCGTTCGGTGACGCAGGAAGCGCACGATTTTATCGAGCGCAACCCCGCAATGAAAGAGCTGAAGAGCACGGTGATCTACAATCCCAAGTGGATGAAGGGCATCGTGGGAATCGTCGCCTCGCGCCTGATCGAGACCTACTACCGGCCGACGGTGGTGCTGACGATGAGCAACGGCTTCGTGACGGGGTCGGCACGCTCGGTACCGGGCTTCGACCTTTACCAGGCCGTGGAGTCGTGCTCGGATCTGCTGGAGAACTTCGGCGGGCATATGTATGCCGCCGGGCTGACGATGCGACCCGAGAACGTCGAGGAATTCACGCGCAGGTTCAACGCCTATGTCGAGGAGAACATCGACCCGCAGATGCTCATGCCGCAGGTGGATATCGACAGCGAACTGCTCTTCTCGGACATCACCCCCGCGTTCCGCAAAGACCTCAACCGCTTCCAGCCTTTCGGCCCCGGCAACACCGCCCCGGTCTTCGCGACCTACGGCGTAAGCAACCACGGCGACGCCAAACTGGTCGGCATGGAGTGCGAGCACCTGCGCATGGATTTGATCCAGCGGCAGAAACCCAACACGAAGATCCAGTCGATCGCCTTCCAGCAACCCACGCATTACGAATGGGTGCGCTCGGGACGCCCGATCGACGTATGCTACCAGATCGTAGAGAACCACTACCGGGGGACGGTAACCACCCAACTCCGCATCAAGGACATCAAACCGGTCATGAACCGATAACTTTACATAAGAAGGGAGGGGGCTGTCTTCCGGCAGCCCCCTCCCGCTATTTTTGCGTCATGCACTACTCCCTTGCGTCCCTTTTTCCCATGAACATCCCGACCACCCGGCTCGGCCTCCGGCCCCGGCCCTTCATATGGGTCTTACTTTTAGGCTGCATTTTAGCATACCCCCTCGCACCGGCCGTCAGCAGCCCTTCCGGCGACAAGCGCGATTATATACTGGTCATCAACACCTATGCGGAATCGACCCCGTGGAGCAGAGGCATTATTACCGACATCACGGCGCGCGTCGAGCAGATCGAAAACCTGGAACTCTACACCGAGCATATAAACCTGCTGTTGGTAGATTCCCCTCGGGAAATCGAGACCTTCGAGACGAACCTCCTGCGAGAATACGGCAAAAAACCACCCCGGGCCCTGGTGCTGATCGGAACCCCTACGGCGCTGCTGCGCAATTTCATTAACAGCATATGGAAAGGCATTCCGACCATCGTATGCGCAGAACAGGATTTTGTCGGGCCGGATAAATATTACCAGAAAAGGCTTCCCATTCCGGCCTCGGAACAGGTACCTCTGCGGACACTGGCAGACCGGGACAATCTGACCCTGCTTTATTCGCCGGCCTATCTCGACCAGAGTATCGACCTGATGAAGCGCATACTGCCCGGCATGGATCGGCTCATATTCATAGACGACGCACGCTACGTCAACCGGCAAACGGAACACGACCTCGCGGAACTGCTCGACTCGAAGTACGGCGGCATAAAATACACGGTTTATTCGGCCGATGAGATCGGGATAGACCAACTGCTCGATTCGCTGAGTACGGTCGACGTAAAACGCACCGGCGTGCTCTTCTCCTCGTGGCATTACCTGAAGAACATGTCCGGGCGCAACGAAATCATGACCAACCCGTTCAAGATCATCGCCAGTTCGTCCGTACCGTTGTTCTCGCTGCGTCCGACGGGACTCAAGAGCAGCGGCATGATCGGAGGTTACGTATACGACGAAAACGAATATTCCGACCGGCTGATAGCTACCGTAAACGCAGTGCTGGAGGGCAAGCAGCCGCGCGACATTCCCTTTTACACCCCCGTCCGAGTACAACCCGTCTTCAACTATCCGGTACTGCTCCGGCACAACATCTCCCCGAACACCTGCCCGACGAACACTCTGTTTTTCGACAAACCGGCCTCGTTCATGGAGCGGTATAAAACATGGATCGGCGTCTGCGGCGGTATTTTCCTGTTATTCCTCATCTTCCAGCAATGGAGGATCGCCGTCCTGCGCAAAGTCGACGCAGCCCACCAGAAGGAGCGGGAAACCCAGGCCACATATTCGCACCTGTTCAACAACATGCCGATCCTGTATATGCAGGAACGGGCCGTGTTCGACGCACAGGGAACGGCCATAGACACTGTTTACGTCGATGTAAACGCCTATTTCGAACATTCTTTCTACCGCAAGGACGATGTGATCGGCAAATCCGGATCGACGGTTTTTCCCGAGTCGCAGTCCCAATTCATGCCGATCATCGACATCGTCCTGAAGGAAAAGCGGAGCATCACCTTCCCGTATTACCACAAACCGGTGGATATCTTCTACGAAGTCGTCATCTGCCCCTCATACCGAAAGGACTCGGTCGACATTTTCTGCATCGACAGCACGGCCCTGCACAACGCCCAGAAAAAGGTGGATTCGGTGAACCGGAAACTCGCATTGGCGCTCAACGTGGCCAACATCATCCCCTGGAAATGGGATCTTACGAACCACACTATCCTGTGCGACCTCAACAAGGCGGCCAAGATGGCCGCCGGAATGTCGCTGGCAAACAACGCCTCGCTTGCGGTGGACGAGGAG
>OLWP01000570.1_pt1 | contig 13061 bp, 10 predicted proteins | sample 1673741 | NCBI WGS metagenome assembly OLWP01 (sample SAMEA103958125, study PRJEB25191) | human gut metagenome
TAGGACATGAACGGCATGACGTTCTTGGCATGCCAGGAAAGGCCGCCCGGTTCGAGGTCGTCGATCTCATCTCTCGGGACTGCTCTGTAAATATCCTTTCCGCTGTAGAAGACGGAAGACGTACGGTAGTCACCGACGAAGGCAATGGGGGCTTCGCCTGTATTCATGTGTTTTAAAGCGAGTCCGACTTCCTTGCCGGAGTGCTTCAGCATGATGGAAGGCGCTGCCAGGAAGGTGAGGGCGATGAGTACGACGAATGTGCCAAGCGCTGCTTTCTCGATGCGAAGGGAAATATTCTGGTAAAGGATGGCTGTCAGAATCGCCATGGAGAAGAGGGCGGGGAAGGTATATGTCGTGTACTTGGTGGCAATCAGTTCAAAGAAGACGAAGACGCCGAGCGCATAAAAGGCAAGGAGCTGGGTAGCGTCTTTGGCGCTCCTGAAGTCCAGTTTTCTTTCCTTCCATCTTTTGTAGAGGGAATAAGGAATGAAGATGCTCCAGGGAAGGAAGCCTACGAGGTAGACGATGATGTAGAAGTACCATGTATTATGGGACGGGTGCTCGGAAACCGTAGCGCGGAGGAAATTGTGGACACCGAGGAAATTCAGGATGAAATCATTCCCGTGGATATGCCACATGATGCCGTACCAGGGAGCTCCGATGAGAGCAAAGAGGATGAGGCCGGAAATCAGGTGGACATGGAGCATTTCACGGATGTCCTTCTTATAGAGAAGGAAGAGGACGCATCCAAGACCCGGGAGAAGGATTCCAATCGGTCCCTTTGTCAGTGTCGCAAAAGCGGCTGCCACATAGCAGAGGTAGTAGTACTTCCTGTTTTCTGCATATCCCAGATAGAAGAAGGCGACAGCAGCGCTCATGAAGAGGTAGAGCGTGGTATCCGTGATGACGGATTTGGAAAGGATCCATGTTTCTACGGAAACACCGAAGATCAGGGCGGAGAGCCAGCCGATCTTTTCTCCGTATACTTTTCTGGAGAACCAGTAAGTAAAGAGAAGGGACGCCGTGCCCATGATGGCAGCCGGGAGGCGCGCAGCTGCTTCGTTGAATCCGAAGACGGCAAAGGACGCTGCCAGTTCCCAGTAGTAGAAAATTGGCTTGTCATACCAGAAACGGCCGTAAATCTGAGGGGAAATCCAGTCGCCGGACAGGACCATCTCGCGGGCTGTTTCCGCATAATTGGCTTCTGCCGTATCCGTGACGGACAGAAGGTTGTTTCCTGCCAGATACAGGACAAGCGACAGGATGAGCAGCACCGCATAGGGATGACTGCGAATGAATTTGGACATGAAGCGCCTCCAAAGGATACAATTGCGGGCCGGTCAGGAGCGTATCATACGGCCGGTCACACGGAAAGAAAAAATAATCATCGCCATGGGAAAGGTCTTTCCGCACTCTTTCCCAAATTTTTCTATACCAAGCATACATGGCGGTCTTCAAGGAAATGACAAAAAATCTTAAACAAAAAATAAATAGGATAAAATGGAACTTGCATGAAGTTTTTTCCATGCGTATCATTAAGATAAGAAAGTCCATGAAAATGTTGGACTTCTGGAAAGAGGGATGGACATGACAATACGAATGAGGATGATTCTTTCCCACATACTGGTATGCGTGCTTCCTATCATCATGACGCTTTTCGTGCTTGCTTCATCCCTCGCGGGATTGATCCTGTATGCGAAGGCAGGCAACCATGTCATGCCGGAAAGCGATTATCAGTTTGATACGATCACAAGGGCGCTCAGCATGGATATTTTCCATACGATGCGCCATGGAGGGGATCCGCAGGATTTCCAGTGGCTCGTGGATATTGTGGACCCGGTGCAGACGTACGTGATCCTGACCCGTGACGGGGAAGTGATTTACGGATACGGCAATGAAGCGCTCAGGGGCGACATCATCCGCATGCGTCTGGGAATCAGGGATAATATTGGAATCGATAAGTCCAACAGCATTTTCAGCCTGACGGAAAACGGCAATTATGACTATATGGAGCGGCAGCTGATCCGCGGTCATGAGTATGACCTCTATGTCGCTGCGCGCCAGCCTGTCGGCAGGAATGACAATGCCATTGAAAAGGCTTTCCAGGAAGCGAATAAATTCGTCGGCATCTGCCTTGTGATTTTCATCCTCGGCACGAGCTGGTTCCTGTCCCGCTTCCTTATCAGAAGGATTGTCAATCCGCTGAAGGAATTAAAGAGAGGGTCTGAGGAAATCCAGGAAGGAAATCTGGATATTCATCTCCATTACGACAGGTTCGATGAATTCACGCCCGTCATGGTGGCGTTCAACCTGATGAGCGAGAAGCTGAAGGAGTCCCTTGAAGAAAGGGAGAAGGACGAGGAGAAGAGAAAAGAACTCATCGCAAGTATTTCCCATGATATAAGGACGCCTCTGACATCGATCCGCGCCTACGTCGAAGGGCTTCTGGACAATGTGGCCGATACGCCTGAAAGAAGGAAGAAGTACCTCCTTGTCATCCAGAAGAAGGCAGACGTCCTGGAGCGCATGATCGAGCAGCTGATGCTTCTGACGAAGATGGACGTCGGAGAGAAAGTCCTTCCGCAGGAATCCATCAATCTGTCGCATCTCACGAAGGAAATCATCGATGAGAACAAGATCAGTTGGGAGAAGAGCGGGGCTGAATTTGAAACGTTCCTGGAAGACAATGTTCCGATCAAGGGAAGCCATCTACTCCTGGAACGCATTATGGAAAACCTTGTGACGAACAGTCTGAAGTACAAGACAGAAGAGAAGGTCAAAATATTTGTGACCGTCAGGAAGGAAAAAGGCAGAGCCATATTCAATCTGGCGGATGACGGGCCGGGAGTTCCGGAAGAGGCGCTTGGGCGTCTTCTGGAAGCCTTCTACCGGACCGATAAGGCAAGGAGCAGGACGGAAAATGGCAGCGGGCTTGGCCTGGCCATCGTAAACCGTGCTGCGAGCCTCATGCATGGCGAGATAAAAGTAGAAAACAGAAAGCCGCACGGGCTTTCATTCACGATTTCATATCCATTGGAGGGGGACCATGACAAAGAGAATACTGATCGTTGAAGATGATGATGATATTGCTTCCATTGAGAAGGATTACCTTGAAGTCAGTGGCTACGAGGTGCATGTCGAGGAAGACGGCGCAAAGGGGCTTTCCGAAGCGCTGACGGGCATTTATGACCTTTTCCTCTTAGACGTCATGCTTCCTAACATGGACGGCTTTGAAATCTGCAGGAAGCTTCGCGACAAGACAGACAAGCCGATCATGCTCGTCACGGCAAAGAGGGAAGACATCGACAAGATCCGCGGCCTTGGCTATGGGGCGGACGACTACATCGCAAAGCCGTTTTCCCCGGGCGTCCTTGTCGCAAAGGTCAAGGCGCAGCTGGCGCAGTATGACCGTCTCAAGGGGACGAAGAAGGAAACAAAGCGCATCACGCTCGGCGACATCATGCTGGAACCGGATACGAGAAGAGTCTGGGTCGACGGCAAGGAAAAGGAACTTCCGAACAAGGAATTCCAGCTCCTTGAATTCCTGATGGAACATCCGGATGTCGTATTCAGCAGGGAATCCCTTTATACGCGCATCTGGGGCCTTGATTCCCTGGGAAATACGTCCACCGTGCCGGTCCATATCAACAGGCTTCGTGAAACCGTGGAAAAAGATCCGGCCAATCCACGTCACATCATCACCATCTGGGGCGTAGGATATAAATTCAAACCGTAAAAGACATTAATCAGAGGGCTGTGACGAAATGTACAATCATTTCGTTACAGCCTTTTACATTTTCGGCTTCCTGAAAAGAAACAGGGGGAGAAGTATCGAAATTTCTATGTGAATTCTTTTCTCGAAAGTAAAATCGTTGTATACTAAATGGTACAGTGATAGTTGATTCAGGTTTCATTCCTGGGAAAGGACGCGGGACCAGCCGGCCTAAATTTGTCAGGCTCTGCCCGTGCTTTTCGAGTGCATGAAAGCACTCTTTACATTCTGGAAAGAAAGGTTATTATGATACTACTTCAGATTCTGTGGGATGATATCCTGCCGCTCTTTGCCTTCATCGGGGCTGGGGTGTTTCTGGACAGCAAGTTCAAGATCGACATATCGACGTACAGCCGCCTGACGATCTGGGTCGTGCTGCCCTGTTTCATTTTTTACACGATGTACCGGTACCACTTCGAATCGGATGATCTTCTGATGATTCCTGCGGCGCTCATCCTTCTGGCGGTCATGTATTTCCTCTCGATGGGAATGGCGCATATGTTTCATCTGGGAGGGGCGGAAAAGGGCGCTTTTGAAGCCGTTTCCTCCTTCTCGAATGCCGGCCATATCGGAGCAGCTCTGGCTGTCATGATCTTCACGCATCCGCCCTTTGCTACGGAAGCTGGCAGCGCGCCGCATCTTGCTGAAGCCATGGGGACGATGGTTATCATCATGATTGTCATGAATATTGTCGTCAATACATTCGGCGCAGCGCTCATCAGAAGCCGCGGGTCGACGGTCAAGGAAGTCCTCTCCTTCATGGTGAAGATGCCGGCCCTCTATGCGGCCATCCTTGCCATCCTTGTCAGGAGCGCAGGCATCCATCTCGAGCATACCTTCCTCTGGCCGGTCCTCACGCATTTCAATGGCGCTTTTATCGTCCTTGTCACCGTCACGATCGGTCTTCAGCTTCACAGGAGCAAGCTCAGGAAGCCGGACCGTTTCATCCTTGCCACGTCTTTCAATAAGCTCATCCTCTGTCCGGCCATTGCATGGGGCGTCCTGACTCTCTTTGGCGGCGCCTTCAGCCCGATTGCTTCGCAGGTATTCTTCATCTGCGCAGCCGTCCCGTCTTCTATGGCGCTCATCATTTACGGCGTCGAATACGGTGAGGATGCAGGCCTTGTGACGCAGTCCGTTCTCTTCAGCACGGTTGCCGGCGCTCTGACGCTGACGTGCATGATTTACCTCGCGCGGGTTCTTTTCCCGCTGGCAGGCTGAGGAGGGAATGATATGGCATTCTTACAGATCATTACAGACAACATCCTTCCGCTTCTCGTATTCGTGGCAATCGGATACCTCATGGACAGGAAATTTAATATGAACGTCGCATCGCTCACCAAGCTGACCTTCTACGTCGTCCTTCCATGCTTCATTTTCTACAGCATTTATGTCGCCAAATTCAATATGGCGATGTTCAACGTATTCCTTTTGGCATGCGCCCAGATGGCGGTCATTGCCATTTTTGCCTGGTTCGTCGGAACGCTGCGCGGCTTCTCACCGTCAAAAATAGAAGCTTTCAAGAACGGCACTATGTTTTCCAACAGCGGAAATATCGGCATTGCGCTGATTGCTCTTGTCTTCACGAATGCGCCCTACGTCATTGACGGCAAGACGCCCTACCTTGCGGAAGCACTGGCAGCAGCCACACTGATGCTCGTCGAAATGAACATGACGCTCAACACGATCGGCCTGTATCAGGCAGGCAAAGGGAGACTGACACCGAGAGACGCCCTTTCCGTCGTCTTCCACATGCCGGTCGTCTATACGCTGGCTCTTGTCTTCTTCATCAAGTACATCGGCTTTGATATGCGCGCGGCCTTCCTCTGGCCAGTACTTCAGAACTGCGCCTCGGCTCTTGTCGCCATCGTCATGATTGCCCTTGGCATGCAGATCCACAGGAGCAAGGTCTCCTTCGGGGATATCGACGCATGGCTCGGAAGCGGCATCCGCCTGATCCTGATTCACGTATGGGGCTTCTTCGGCATCGAATTTTCGCAGGCCGTCAATCAGACGATTCTGATCATGTCGTCCGTTCCAGCCGCCGTCAATTCCGTCCTGTACGCTGTCGAATTCCAGAACTGCGAAGACTTTGCGACCGAGCTCGTCATGATGAGTACGTTCCTCTCCTGCATTACCATGACAGGAACCATCTTCGTAGCAAGACTTCTCTTCCCGATCTGAGGATAGGGATTCAATGAATAAGCATTAAAAAAAGATGTGCACCCATTGCGGTGGCACATCTTTTTTGTTGCTTTATTGCTTACAGTATCCCTTTCACGCGAAGTTTGATTCTCTCGAAGAAAGAAAGCTTTTCAAGGCAACGGATTCTGGCGGCGCGGACGATGTCCGTGACTTCCATCCGTTCTTCTTCGGAAAGAGGTCTTCCGGAGAAGCGGGCATGGATGAGGATGTCCAGCATCCTGTCGAAGTTTTCAAATCTCGGGTCGAGGGAAAGTTTCTTCATTTCTTCATACGATGCGTTTTCCGGGATACCTGCCCAGAGGGAGAGGCGGGAAATGTAGTCGAGAAGGTCGTTGAAGCCTTTCTTGTCCTTCACGGCGCGGTCAAGGATCTTCGGTACCCTTTTCATCTTCATGATCGGATAGAGGGAAAGGAAAAGGAAGAAAATGATGACCGGGATGATGACGGGAAGGAGGGAGGAACGAGGAGAAACCTGCTGGGCCTGTTTGGGAGCCGGCTGCTCTTTGGGCTGGGGCTGAGACTGGCTCTGCTGCTGTTGCTGCTGGTCCTTCTGTCCGTTATTATCAGGCATCGTTCCTTTGGAATCCTTCGGATCCGACGGTGCATCAGGGGCACCTGTGTTGTTCCTCTTCTTGTCTTCCGGATTCGGGAACGGGTTTTCTGCGCCTTCGATGCCAGGTGTCACTTCGCAGGGGCGCCAGCCGATGCCATCGACGTAGACTTCTGCCCATGCGTGGGCATGGCGGTCATTGACGCCAAGCTTGTGAAGGCCCTGCGGCGAAAGCGAAGCACCGTTGATTTCATTCTTATCGACGGAAAGGCCGGACACGTAGCGGGCAGGAATGCCTGACTCGCGGAGCATCATGACAGCGGCGGAAGCAAAGTAAGTACAGTAGCCTTCGCGGCTCTCCGTCAGGAAGTAGGAAATGAAATCCTTGCCTTCCGGTGTCTTTCCCGGGTGCGTCGTGTACTTGTAGTTCTTGGCAAAGAAGCGCTGGATCTGTTCGACGCGGGCGCGTTTCTCAGCCATCGTTGTGACCTTCGTCAGTCCTTCCACCTGTTTCAGGGCGGGTTTTACTTCATCCGGCACAGTCAGGTAGTGGGCATAGACGAAATTGCGGTAAAGCGCTTCGCCGTTTTCATATGTCCTGAGGTAGGCATCGCCTGTCCGTTCATTGTCATAGAAGGAAAGGACGGCGCCTTCCGGATAGTCCCAGACATAGGTGCTGTATGCTTTTCCTTCGCGGCTGACTGGCGCGCGGTCGTAATCAAAGAGAGGAGCGCCGAAGCTGGCATCATACGGGAGCAGGAAGTAGCGGCTCTTGTCGTAGACGGCATCGACGGCGAAGTCCTTCTTGAGGAGCGGCACCTTCACTCTTTCAGGCAGGTAGTTTTCAAGGCTTTGCGAAAGGGCAGGGCTTCTGGAAACGACTTCCATGAGCCATGCGCCCTGGTCGTACCATTCTCCCTGATTTCCCTTGAAAAGGGTAAGGACGTCGTCATAATCGCCGGCCGGAAGTTCCTTCCACTGGTTGTCCTTATAGACGCTTCCATGCCAGCTCCTGAGGTACATGCGCTTCGTCGCGCCGGCCGATTCGATATCGGCAATGATGCGGCCCGTGTAGCGCACGCCCTGTGTATCGCCCAGTTTCCCGGTGCCGGCTCCCTTCATCATGCCCGTGTAGGCATTGCCTGCGTAGAAGATCGGATCATAGGGATCCGTCATGGAGAGGATCGTGTCCTGCGCGCGGGCGAGGAGACGGGGCTGCTCATAGCGGGAAGGCGGGATGACGAGGGAGAGGGCAGCGCCCAGGATGACAGCGGCAATGAATGCGCCGACTTCCGGATCGCCCTGGCCCTTGTTTCCAAGCATCGCAGGCGTCGTCAGTGCATAAGCGCCCAAAAGGATGATGGAAAGCGTCGGCGGTTCGAAGCCGAAGTAGAAGGAGAAAAGGATGGCGGCCAGGGATAGGAGCGTCGCGATGACGCGTCCGAGCCTTGCGGTCGAACCGTAAAAGAAGATCCAGGAAATCGCCATGAGGAGGAAGGTCCTAGCCGGCAGCGGACTGAACCGGATGAGGAGCTTTGGTACTTCCATATCAAGGTTGTAGGCTTCGTTCAGATTCTGGATGAAGGGAATCGAAGCCGAAAGGGCACTCTGGTACAGCGTCCCGTAGGAGAGGAGGAGCGCTGTCGGGAATGTCATGAAGAAAATGAGGAGGACAGCGGTCCTTCTTCGAAAGCCGGCCGCCATCGTCAGGACGGAAAGCGCAAAGACGATGAAGGCGCCGCTGATTCCCATGAGGTAGCCGTAGGATCCGATGAGGGAAAAGACCAGATGGATCAGGCCGAAGGCGCCGAGCGCGGAGATGAAGGAGATGGTAACGTACTTCCTTGTCATGTTCCGCCTCCCATCGCGCGCATGATCGCGTCTTTTCCGGAAAGCTGCGCTTCCCTGGAATCCCTGGTGCACCAGATGACCGGGTGGAGGGACGGGGAAACGGAAGGCGCCGGATTATCTGTCATATAGAGAATCGGGACGTAAGGAGAAAGGCCGCCTGCTTTCAGAGCGTCTTTCCTGCCGCCTGCCAGGAAGGAGGCGATGGCATCGGACCAGTCTTCCTGATTTCTGATCATCTGTGTGATGACCGAGCCTGTGCCTGCATTCCATGCGAAGAGGAAATTCATGCGGGATGCGCAGAGGGCAAGGCCGGCGGAATAGAGTGCGTCGCACAGGAGGTCGCGTTCATCCGGTTTTCTGGCATAGTCAGCGGCAAGGACCAGGTTCGTGCCTTCGGCGGGATACATGTCACGCACATAGACATCGTCTGTTCTGGCGGTCACCTTCCAGTTGATCAGGTGCGGATTGTCGCCCGGCTTGTACAGCGTGGCACCGAAACGTTCCGGTTCATCGCTTCCTGCAATGAGGCGGAGCGTCTTCATCGTTGCCTTGTATTCACCCATCTTGAGCGGAAGGACGATGATGGATACATTTCCCGCATTGAGGGTAAATGTATGGAAACCGAAGGGATCAGTCCAGCGGATATGCGCCTCGCCCATGTCGAAGCGTCCGCAGTGGGAAGCCGTGCGGCGGAAGATGAAACGGATGCCGCCGTCAAAGGAGACTGTCTCATCGGACGTTTCCGCACCAAGGAGTGCTTCCGGCGATGAAAGGAGGGAAAGGAACGGGCCTTCAAGTGTCAGCTGTGCTTCGGCCAGATGGCCGCGAAGGAGCCGGGCCGGTACTTTGATGGAAAGTCTCAGCCGTTTCCTGATCCAGTACATCGGAAGGATTGAAAGCAGGGGCGCAAGGATGAGCATGACGGCCATGAGAAAGGCTGCATACAGGTCATAGATCGTCATGACAAAGATCGCCGCGATGCAGATGAAAATATAAAGGAAGCGCCTCATTTAGTCCTCCTTCAGAGAGGGGCGCGGCACGGAGGAAAGGATGGAAGCCAGGACCGAGCCAGGCGTCTTTCCGGCAAAGCGGGCGTCGCCCGTCAGCGTCAGGCGGTGCGTCAGCGTGTAGGGAGCGACCGAGAGGACGTCGTCAGGAATGACGTAGTCTCTTCCTTCCATCAGCGCGTGCGCCTTGGACATGGAAGAAAGCGCCATCGTGCCGCGGGGCGAAATGCCAAGGCTGACGTCGGCATGTGTGCGGGAGGCGTTTGCGATATTGACCATGTAGCCGTAAATCGAGTCTTCGACGTGGACAGCGGCTGCTTCTTTTCTCATTTCCATCAGCTCTTTTGCAGAAACGATGGCTTCCACTTCAGAAGCGGCGACCATGTTCTCATGCTTCAGGATGGCGATTTCATCCTTCGCAGACGGATAGCCGACCGTGATGCGGATCATGAAGCGGTCTGTCTGGGAATCAGGGAGCTCCTGCGTGCCAGAAGAGCCGTAGGGGTTCTGCGTTGCCATGACGATGAAGGGCTGCGGGACGGGGTAGGTCTTGCCGTCGACGGAAAGCTTTCCTTCCTGCATGACTTCCAGGAGCGCGGACTGCGTCTTCGGCGATGCACGGTTGATTTCATCGGCAAGGAAAAGATTCGTCATGGCGCTGCCCGGCATGTAGCGGAACTCGCCGGAATTCTTGTCGTACATGGAAAAGCCCGTGATATCCGAAGGAAGGACGTCCGGGGTGAACTGCATCCTTTTGTAATCGAGCCCCAGGGCGTGCGTGAAGGCGACAGCAATCGTCGTCTTGCCGACGCCCGGAATGTCATCGATCAGGATATGGCCCCCTGCCAGGATGGCAGTCAAAATGCGGGATAGGACTTCCTGTTTGCCCAGGACAGCCTTCCCCGTCTCGGAAAGAATTTCATCAATCTTCTGTTTTGTATCCATAAGAACCTCACTGTATTTTTTTAGTATAATATTGATTATTATGCTATTTTATTTATTATACTCTTTATGTCATCTCGCTGACAAAAGAGGGGATTTCCCTGAATCATTTGACAGATTCAGGAATGTAAAATATAATGGTAAAGTATGGAAGGGTGTCCGAGCGGTTGAAGGAGGCGGTCTTGAAAACCGTTAACTTCGTGAGAGGTTCATGGGTTCGAATCCCATCCCTTCCGCCACAGCATATGACCCGCGGCCAAGCCGCGGTTTTTTATTTTCAGGAGGAAGCATGACAGACGCACTTAGAAGAATAGATAAAGTACGCCAGATCCGGCGTGCCATAGGTCTTACAATCGGCGCTGCGATTTATTCTGCAGGGCTGAACCTGTTCCTGATCCCGAACCACGTCATCGACGGCGGCGTGACAGGTATTTCTCTTCTGATCCAGGCGCTGACGGGGATCCCTTTCAGCGTGCTCATTGTCCTTTTGAATGTTCCCTTCTTCTACATGGGCTATAAGAGCTTAGGGCCGAGACTGGCGGCATCATCCATGTTTGCCATCATCGTCCTTTCCCTCTGCTCGTCCAGGCTTGAGAAAATGATGCCGGCGACAAACGATCCCTTCCTGTCGACGATTTTTGGCGGGATTATCATAGGACTCGGCGTAGGCATCGTCATCAAGAACGGGGGGTCGACGGATGGCACGGAAATCGTGGCGATCTGGATGGGCAGCCGGTCGTCGTTTTCTGTCGGCGAAATCGTCATGTTTTTCAACTTCTTCATCCTGGGCGCCGCGGGCTTCGTCTTCAGCTGGAACAGCGCCATGTATTCCCTCATCGCGTACTTCATCTGCTCGCGCATGATTGATGCCGTCTCGACAGGGCTTGATTCCTCCAAGGGCATCTTCATCATCACGACATGCTATGACGACGTCAGCGATGCCATCGTCCATGACATGCACCGCGCCGTGACACGCCTCCACGGGCAGGGCGGATTCCTGAAAGATGACAAGGATGTCCTCTACTGCGTCATTTCCAGACTGGAAGTCACGAAACTCAAGCAGGTCGTCCGCGACATCGATCCCTCCGCCTTCATCACCGTATTCGACGTGCAGGAAGTCGAAGGCGGGCTTGTCGGCAAGAAAGTACAAAAATGAACAAGAAATAAAGAAAATTAAGGCCGGGAAAAATCTTCGGCCTTTTTTATTTTTCCCCTTTGCAAATCAGTAAAGTTGTTGTAAAATAAGACAATTTGTGCAGAATTCGGCTTACGGATTCTTAGTTGTACACCAGGGGGGGTACTATGTCGCAGAAAACAATTGAAGAATTGGAATTTGAGGAAACAGGAGTCACTCGCAAAGAGCGTTGGAAAATCATGTGGGCCTCGATCATCGGTTACGCCATGGACGGGCTCGACGTTCTGATTCTTTCTTTTGCGATGGCGGCCATCGTCAGTGAATTCGGCCTGACGCTTGGCGAAGGCGGCATGATTGCCACGTATACGCTGATAGGCACGGTCCTCGGCGGATACATCTTCGGCATTTTTGCCGACTGGTGGGGCAGGGTGCACACCTTCTCCCTCACCATCATTATTTTCTCCATATTCACGGGCGCATGCGCCTTTGCGGACAATGCAGTCCATCTGGACATCCTGCGTTTCCTGGCAGGGCTCGGCCTTGGCGGTGAATATGGCATTGGCATGACCCTCGTATCAGAAACATGGCCGGGCGCCAAGCGCGCCAGAGCCACAGCCGGCGTAGCGATGGGCTGGCAGGCAGGCGCCGTTCTTGCGGCTATCCTTGCTGCTGTCGTCCTTCCTGACTACGGCTGGAGAGGACTCTTCCTCGTAGGCGTCCTTCCGGCACTCCTTGCCGCATGGGCCCGTCACGGCATCAAAGAACCGCCGATGTGGGTCAAGCGCAAGGAAATGAAGAAAGCGCTTCAGGCAAGAAAAGATGCAGGCGAGAAGCTGACGGCTGAAGAAGAAGAACAGCTGACAGAAGCAAAGAAATTCCCGCTTGCGCACCTCTTCGCTGACAAGAAGACGACCATCACGACAATAGCGCTCACCATCATGACAAGCGTACAGAACTTCGGCTACTACGGCATCATGGTATGGCTCCCGATGATCCTTCTGAAGGAACACGGCCTGACCACCAAGTCCATGTCCGGCTGGATGATCGTCACTGTCATCGGCATGATTGCAGGCATCTTCGTATTCGGCTGGCTCTGCGACCGTCTCGGACGCAAGAAGCCGTACCTTCTTTTCTACGTATGCGCTGCTGCCATGGTGTATATCTACGTCAATCTCGGCACGCCGATTGCGCTCCTCTTCGGCGGCGCATTCCTCGGCTTCTTCTGCAACGGCATGATGGCAGGCTACGGCACGCTTCTCTCTGAGAACTACACGACCGACGCCAGATCCACTGCGCAGAACTTCATCTTCAATACCGGACGCGCCGTAGGCGGCTTCGCTCCGGTCATCATCGGTACGATTGCACAGACAAACGGCTTCAATACCGCTTTCGTCCTGCTCTCCGCCGTATATCTTGCGGCTGCTGTCAATGTCCTCTTCTTCGTCAAGGACACCAAAGGCACCGTCATCCGTTAATTTTAAAAAGGACTGTGGAAATGATCATTCATCTTCCGCAGTCTTTTTTAGTGCAAAGATGAAAATTTATAATATTTATGCATATATATTAATAAAACTATGGACATATGCAGTATATGACTGT
>OLWP01000585.1_pt1 | contig 12711 bp, 8 predicted proteins | sample 1673741 | NCBI WGS metagenome assembly OLWP01 (sample SAMEA103958125, study PRJEB25191) | human gut metagenome
TTTCCGGTAACGTAAAAAAATTCCCCCGTACAGATTTTGTCCGCAACAGGGGAATTCATTACATCTCACAGTCTCCTGCGAATTGTAATCTTTGATTTACTTTCTCGCATCCAGCATTTCTTTCACCAGACGAATATACTCCGGTGTCGTTCCGCAGCAGCCGCCGACAATGCCTGCACCCGCGTCTACCAGAATGTTCATATATTTTGCAAACGTCGGCGCATCCATGCTGTAGATTGCCTCACCGGTCGGCGTGATTTTCGGCAGGCCGGCATTCGGTTTTACAATAACCGGTACTCTTGCCACTTTTTTCATGGAATTTACGACTGCCTCAAGCTGATCCGGTCCGACCGAGCAGTTCAGTCCTACGGCGGATGCTCCCATTTCCTGCAGTGTCTCAACTGCTTCCACAGCGTTTCCGCCGAACAGGGCAGAACCGTCTGCTTCCAGCGTCAGAGAACACATAATCGGCAGATCGCAGACAGAAAGTGCAGCATCCATAAAGACACACGTTTCGTCTACGCTCAGCATCGTCTCCGCTACCAGAAGATCAACGCCTGCATTTGCTACCGCTGTTACCTGCTCTGTGTAGGATTCCAGCAGCTCTTCATAAGAGAGATCGCCTTTTGGCTGCAGCATTTTTCCTGGTGTGGAAAAATCTCCCGCGATCAGCGCACCTGTTCCGGCAAGCGCTTTTTTCGAGATGTCCACCAGGCGTGCATTCAGCTCCTCCACCTCGTTTTCTCTTCCATAATCCGCTAATTTCAATCTGTTTGCACCAAAGGTCGGCGCATAGACAATCTGGCTTCCCGCCTCCACGTAAGCCTTCTGTAAATTTGCCAGAATATCAGGGTGCTCCAGAACCCAAAGCTCTGTACTGACTCCTTTTGGCATTCCCGCTTTTGTCAGATTTGATCCGGTTGCGCCATCCAATAAAATGACACCTGCTCCGGCAAGCTGTTCAAATTCTTCTCTTGTCATTTTCTTTTCTCCATTCTGCCCGAGTTACCTGCAGCACATGTCCGCGTATACTGACAAATCCCGGCTGTTTTTTCTGAACCTGCCGCGCTTTTCGCGTCAAATTCATGTTCAGTATAGCATTGTATTGTTTTCCCGACAAGTAAAAAAAGAGGTATCCGTTTTGGATACCCCTTCGTCTGTTTCTGTTCATGAATGTTCAGCAAACCCCGACATTCTCAATCATGATGCGCGTCTGAATGATGTGTCTCCGAATGATGCGTCTCCGAATGATGTGTCCTGCCCGAGCTGTTCCCCCCACCGGACGGGATATTCTTCGGTGACCCCGGAGACAAATTTGTTCCCTGGTTCACACGGGTTGCTTTCTGTCCATTTTCCACCTGCGAGGATGCCGATACCGTTGAAACACCCGAATCGGAACTGTTTTCCGTTGCAGCATTTTTTCCACACGCAACGAAAGCCAATACTGCTGTACCGACAAGTACGGAAATTACTGCCTTCTTCATTTCTCCACCTTCTTTCCTGGTACATCGTTTTCGCCTGAACATTAGAGCGTGTCCGAAAAATTATTTCCGCAATTTGCGAGATACACTCTGGTTGTAATTTCATTTTAAATAAGCTTCTTACTATTGTCAATTTATTCTACAAATTCCCTATTATTTTCTTTTTTTTGTTCCAAAATATTTTCAGACACAAACAGCAGCCGGACCCCTCTCCCGGATCCGGCTGCCGTTTGTCCTGTATCGTATGCTTTTATTCTGCAGTGCTTGAAGACGTTGAAGCAGTGCCTGTGCTGCTTGTCGATGTCGTTTCGGTACTGCCTGATGTCGTGCTGTCAGACGTTGTACTGTCCGTTGCGGTACTGTCCGTTGTTGTACTGTCGGTTGTGGTTCCATCTGTGGAATCTGTAGAAGCGCTGTCAACTGTCATCGTATACAGATCTGCGTCCGTTACTTCAAGTTTTTTCCAGTTGGATGCGACCTTGATATCGCTCTCCTTTACCCATCCATCCAATGTATCGTTGTACTTATCCGATTTGCGGTTGGAAATGATAGTCTGTCTTCTGGACTCGGTTTTGTCCTCGTCGAATGCTTTATCTACACGGATCACATAATATGCATCGTCGCCTTCGATGACACCGTCATAATACTCGCCATCCTTCAGCTTTGCTGCTTCTTCCGCTACTTTATCTCCAAGAGAACAGGTATCGTCATCGTCTTTCTCCGATCCGGTTCCAAAGGATGTCTCGGAAGAGGTCAGATAAGAAACCTCAGAGGAGGAATCGCTGGCGGAACTGCTCGATGTGCTCGCGCTTGAAGCGTCGGATGCGCTTGTGTCGGAAGCATCGGAAGAAGAGCTGCTCTCATCGGAGCTGTCGGCAGAATCGGTGGAATCTGCGGTATTCTCCGCATTTAACTGATCGTTCAGCTCCTTGCGCAGATCGGTAAACGATGCGGCTGCAGGATCCTCAGACTCTTTTAAGAGATCCAGGAATCTCTGTGCGATTTCTTTCTTTGCCGCTTTTTCCTCGTCCGTCAAATCAATCGTTTTTCCATCGTCATCCTTCTCGGTTCCTGCTGTGGATACCGTGATGTAGCTGATGGAGGTCTGCTTTGCCTCTTCATCGGATACCTCGGTATCTACATTTGCGATGATCGGATCATAAATTTTGGTTTGAATAACATACAGCTCCAGTGCATCCTGGATGTCCTCAACGGTTGCGTGCAGCTTTTTCATCACATCGTCACCGTTCTTATCTGCGAATGCCTGTGCAGCCTCTTTCGCCTGCTGTTTTTCCTCGTCTGTCAGGGAAATTCCGTATTCCTCTGCGTGCTGCCGCATCAGAAGCTCTTTTTCGATCGTATCAAGAGACTGCTCCTTGAACGTTTCCCCGGTAGTCTTTCCATCGTCGCCTTCCTTGTCGTACATCTCAGACGGCATCTGCATTCCGTACATCGAGTACATCTTGGAATAATAATTGTACATGGTTGCCTGCTGATATCTCAGCATGAAATTTGCCTGTCCGAGTGTAATCGACTCGTCATTTACAGTAATTGCCGTTTTTGTTCCGTCCACATTGTCGGAACCGCAGCCAGTCAGTCCCATCGCTGCCATCGAAGCACTCAGCATAACGCAGACTGCTTTTGCTTTTAAATTTTTCATTACTTCCTCCTCATGCAGGGCGAAATGTATGCTCAAAAAGAGTTTTTCTTTTTACACGTTCGAATTTCCGGTCCTGCATCGATTTTTATAAACGCTTTTCCTATTATACCCTTTTTGTTGATACAGGGCAACTTTTTTCTTCCCTGTTCACGCCTTTTTCACACGATCTTGTGGTTATGCGAGTATTTCACTCCTGTGTGATCTGCAGCAGATCTTCCACCAGTGCATGGCTCTTCTCCAGCAGATCGATCTTTTCCTTTGAATTTCTCCGCCGCGGCGTGTAGACAAACGCCAGCGACTCCATCTGGAATTTCAGTTCGTCTCGGTATTTCTGCAGCAGCTCCGGAATCCGCGCCACATCGATTTTTGCATGCTGCTGTAAGGTGACTCGTACCGAATCGCCCATCTGTTTCAGCTCCGTCACATACGCACAGTGCGCCAGCGCTTTCAGTTCTGCAACAGCCAGAAGATTCTGTACATTTTTCGGCGGTTCCCCGAAGCGGTCGGTCAGCTCCTCCGTCATGTCCTCATACTCTTCCTTATTTTCAATCGCCGCAATTCGCTTATAGGTGTCAAGCTTCAGAGACTCGTTGCTGATGTAGCTGTCTGGAATATAGGCACTGACATTCAGATCGATCGTTGTCTCGAACGCCTCTGCCGGTGCGATGCCCTTCGCCTCCTGGACAGCCTCTGCGAGCATTTTACAATAGAGATCGTATCCAACCGATTCCATATGGCCCGACTGCTCTGCGCCCAGCAGATTTCCGGCGCCTCGGATCTCAAGATCACGCATTGCAATTTTAAAGCCGCTTCCCATCTCCGTAAATTCACGGATCGCATGGAGACGCTTCTCCGCCACTTCCTTCAACATCTTGTTTCTGCGGTACATCAGAAATGCGTAGGAAGTCCGGTTCGACCGTCCGACGCGGCCGCGGAGCTGATAGAGCTGTGACAGTCCCATCTGGTCGGAATCATGGATAATCATGGTATTGACATTCGAAATATCGAGTCCTGTCTCAATGATCGTTGTTGACACGAGCACATCGATCTCTCCGTTGATAAAGCCGTACATGATCTTTTCCAGCTCACGCTCTTTCATCTGTCCGTGCGCAAAGCCTACATTTGCATCCGGCACGAGCTTCTGGATCGTGTTCGCCATATCCGCAATCGACTGGACGCGGTTATAGACATAGTAAACCTGCCCGCCCCGCGCAAGTTCACGGTTAATCGCCTCGCGGACCATTTCTTCATTGTATTCACAGACAAAGGTCTGGATCGGCTGGCGATCCTGCGGTGCTTCCTCGAGCACACTCATATCCCGGATGCCGATCAGGCTCATGTGCATGGTACGTGGAATCGGCGTCGCCGTCAGTGTCAGAACATCCACATTTTTTTGCAGCTGTTTGATTTTTTCTTTATGCGTCACGCCGAACCGCTGCTCCTCATCGACAATCAGAAGGCCAAGATCTTTGAACTTTACGTCCTTCGACAGAACGCGGTGTGTTCCGATGACAATATCCACGAGTCCTTTTTTCAGATCCTCCAGCGTTTTTTTCTGCTCTGCCGGCGTGCGGAACCGGCACAGAAGATCAACGCGCACCGGAAAGTCCTTCATGCGCTCAACGAACGTATTGTAATGCTGCTGTGCCAGAATAGTGGTCGGAACGAGGTAGACGACCTGTTTGCTCTCCTGTACTGCCTTGAACGCTGCACGGATTGCAACCTCGGTTTTGCCGTATCCGACATCGCCGCAGATCAGGCGGTCCATGATCTTTTTGCTCTCCATGTCCGCCTTTGTCGCCTCGATCGCCGCAAGCTGATCGTCCGTCTCCTCAAACGGAAACAGTTCCTCAAATTCCTTCTGCCAGATCGTATCCTTTCCGAACTGATAGCCGGATGACGCCTGCCGCTCGGCATACAGCTTCACGAGATCCTGTGCAATATTTTTTACCGCATGGCGAACCCGTGTTTTCGTCTTATTCCATTCCTGACCGCCGATTTTATTCAGCTTCGGCACCTTTGCAGCTTCGCCGGACGCATACTTCTGCAGCGTATCAAGCTGGGTGGCCAGCACATAGAGGTTCGATCCGCCCGCATACTCGATTTTCATGTAATCACGCGTTACGCGGTCCATCTCAATTTTTTCGATACCGCGGTAAATACCAAGACCGTGGCTCTCGTGCACGACATAGTCACCGATCGAAAGATCCGCAAAATTTTGGATTTTCTGACCGGAATACTCCGATTTCTTCCGGTTTTTCTTCTTCTCTTTTCCAAAAATATCCGTCTCTGTAATCAGCACAAATTTCTGCATCGGATATTCAAAGCCTCTGCGGGCCGCGCCGTGGATCAGCATGACCTCGCCCGGTTTCAGAACACGCTCCGCATTCTCGCTGTAGAAGGCCGGAATCTCCTCATTCTGCAGGTCCTCTGCCAGATGCTGCGCCCTCGTCCGCGACGGACTCGCCAGTACAATACGGTAACCCGCTTTTTTCCAGGATTTCAGATCTTTTACCAGAAGCGGGAACTGATTGTTATACGAATTGACCGATTTCACCGTCACACTGAATTCGTCACGGATATTCCACTCGCCCTTCTGCGGCTCCATCAGCGATACGGCAACACAGCCGCGGCGGTTCAGTTTTGCCACAAGCTCCGCCGTACTGCACATCAGCTTCGCCTGTCCCGGCAGGAGGTATCCCTTTTCGAGACGGTGGCTCACGCTCTCCTGAAATTCTGCTTCCAGCGCATCGGCACACTCGATGATGCGGTTCGGCTCATCGAGGAAAATGCGGCTGTTCTCCGGCAGATACTCAAGAAACGAGACGGTCTCCGGATAAAAATAATGAAGATACTGCTCCGCTCCCTGCAGAATTTCGCCCTCGCCGATCTGATCGCAGATTTCCTCTGCCGCATGGCGGATACGCGCCGCTTCCTCCGTCATCATCTTGTCGCGGAACTTTGTGCTTTGCGCTTTTGCCTCTTTTTTAATCGCTTTCACACCGCGCGCAATCGTATTCTCTGTTAAAATCAGCTCCGATGCCGGATAGATTGTGATTTCCTCGAGGTTTTCAATCGACCGCTGGCTCTCCGCATCGAAGCTTCGGATGGAATCTATCTCATCGCCCCAGAGCTCAATCCGGATCGGGTTCTGTTCCGTCAGCGGATAAATATCGAGAATGCCGCCGCGGACGGAAAACTGGCCGGTCGACTCCACCTGAAAGGTACTCTCATAGCCGAGCCGCACCAGCTCTTTTCTTATTTTATCCAGATCGAGTTCGCTGTCATTGCGCAGATGGATGCAATGTTTTTCGAACACGCCAAGAGGCAGAAGAAAGTCCATACATCCCCCTACACTGGTGATGATGGTAACTTCCTTCCGCTCAAGAAGTGCCTGGATCACCTGAAGCCGCTGCCGGATCAGCAGATTTCCGTGAATGTCTGCCTGATAGAAAATCAGGTCCTTCGCCGGATAATACAGCGTCTCCGCATCGTACAGCCGGTAATCCTCATATAATTCTTTTGCTTTTAATTCATTTTCCGCGATCAGAAGCCGCACCGGGGCATCCTCGGAGAGACCTGCAATCATGTGGGCTTTCTGGCTTTCCAGACAGCCCGAGATCACAGTCACACCTGCGGTTCCTTTTTTCAGATCACGGAACAGCTCGTCAAAACGGGCAATTTCTTTGATCGGTTCTAATAACGCTTTCATTTTCCTTACTCTGCCGGGTTTGCAGATTTGCGGTTATACTCGTTCATGGCTGCGTCCACATCCCCGTTCAGCATCTGCTCGATTGCTTTTGCCGCATGCTCGATCGCCAGATTTACAAGGGGACGTTCGTCTTTCGTAAACGGACTTAACACGTAGTCCGCCAGATCCCAGTTTTTCGGTTTCTCACCGACGCCGACCTTCACACGCATAAAATGGTCGGTGCCAAGATTGGCGATGATGTTTTTGATGCCATTGTGGCCGCCCGCGCTTCCTTTTTTGCGGATGCGGATCTGTCCCGGTGCCAAGCTGATATCGTCATACACCACGATCAGCTCGCTCTCCGGATCTACCTTGTAATAGTTCACCAACTCCCGCACGGACTCGCCGCTCAGGTTCATATACGTCATCGGTTTTGCCACAATAACCTTCTGACCTGCGATCATACCTTTTCCGAACAGAGCCTTGTGGCCTGCGCCGGAGGAAGGGATCTGATATTCGTCAATCAGATAATCAATGGTGTCAAATCCGACGTTGTGCTTCGTGCCCTCATACTGACGCGTCGGATTTCCCAGACCTACTATAATATACATAAATTCTCCTGTCATCAGACCATTTTCCGGCGCAGTTTTTGTTCACGTCACGGTCAAAACGGATATTCTCCATCCACTTCGCTACTTGCGCATAACCGAATAGCTGCTTCGCCGCACCGAAAAATGATATATTGTTTTTCCATCTGTCATAAAGAAAGAACACGAACAAAAGAGCAGTCTTTTCCCTGCTCTTTTGTTCGCTAAAACGCTTCGGCAATGCTTAGTTAAAGTATACCAGTTCGCTCTCCGGTTTCTTGGCCGGTTTGATTTCTTTTGCATACAGAACCGGGCCTTCGCCGTCGTAAACCTTCATATAGCCCCATTTTACCGTTGCAGTCACGTCAACCCAGGAACCCATTACGAGAGATTTGGCGCTTGCGCATTTGCAGACATAGCCGATAAAAGAAGTATCATCTGCACAGCAGGTCATTGCCATACGACCCGGAACAAAGAAATCGGCTCCGACATCCTTGCTCTTTAATACCATACCGCGGAAATGAACAGTCTTGCCCTCGTAACGCTCCGGGTTGTCGCCCATATCGACATACCAGATTCCGTAATCGGCATCGTCGATTTCGATCACATCGGCATCGGTATCAAACGGCATCTGATCCTCAAAAATGTTGTCAATTTCGCCTTCTTCATTCTCAAACAGAACGTCGCACGCCTGGTTGACTACTTTGATGCTGCGGCGGAAGGATGGAAGCGGATCTTCCGGACGGCAGCGGTTGAACATGACCATATCGGCATTTTTTGCCATCTCCATGAAGACGGATTTCATGTTCTGCATATAGATCTGGAAGCAGCTTGCGTCGACGGTCACGATCTCCTGTACGATGCCCCAACCGCGCGGCAGTTCCATTTCTTCGAGTTTTTTTACGCTCCAGAGCGGGTTGTATTCGAGAATGATTCGCTCCGGGCGGTATTTGCGGTTCAGTTTTTTCAGGTAATCCAGGGTAAACTGCTCTGGTCCTTCTACGATTTCCAGGACGGTGTTGTGTTTGAGCAGTTCTTTTTCGTCGTACTCTACTTCACCTTCTTCGGTTGTGATCAGAAGGGTTGGTCCGTCGATCTGGAAATAGTCCTGTGCTACGGTAAAATTGATAAAAGAGGTTTTTCCACTCTCCAGAAATCCTGTTATGAGATAAATCGGAATTTCTACTTCGTCTTCTTCGTACATTTTGTACCTCCGTTGTCTTTGACGTACTCCCGGAATCTTTCTGCACTTGCTTTTGCGGCTGAGATTCCGGGCGTACCTTTTGCTTTGTCTCTAAATCAAGAAAAAAGCTGCCACATCGGATTTTGTTTCTGATGCGGCAGCTTCACTACAGTTCACAGGTACCCTGCGGACCGTAATTTTCGCAGCTACTTTGTATTTTTACAGTCCGAACAGCTCTGCCAGCTTATCTTCTGCTAATTTGGAACCGATGACACAGATTCTTCCGGTGAATTCCGGTGCTCCGTCACGTACTTCGTACTCTTCCGGAACCATATCGAAATAGATCCACTGTCCATCGGCGCCTGCTACCATACCTTTGGCACGAAGAACCATACCATAAGCGGTATCCTCGGAAAGTTTCTTTAAGATGCCTTCGATCTGCTCTTTGGTGAAGGTCTTCACAGTCTCCTGACCCCAGCTTGTGAAAACTTCGTCTGCGTGGTGATGATGGTGATGCTCGTGACCGCAGCCACACGCATCATCGTGATGATGATGCTCATGGTCGTGATCATGGCCGCAGCAGCACTCGTCATCATGGTCGTGGTGATGATGCTCATGCTCCTCGTCGTGATCGTGACCGCAGCAGCACTCGCCGTCATGGTCGTGGTGATGATGTTCATGTTCGTCCTCATCATGATCGTGATGATGGTGCTCATGCTCCTCATCGTGGTCATGGCCGCAACAGCACTCGTCGTGGTCATGATGATGGTGATGATGCTCTTCCTCTTCTACCTGCGCAAGGTTGATGATGGCACCTTCCATCGTATCGAGTACTTTCTTACCACCCAGTACTTCAACCGGTGTGGTAATAATGTGTGCTTCCGGATTCAGTTCGCGGAGCATTTTTACAGCTGCCTCTACTTTTTCGGTATCGGCTTTATCGGTACGGCTCAGGATGATGGTTCCTGCGCTCTTTACCTGATTCTCGAAGAATTCGCCGAAGTTTCTGAGATGCATTTTGCATTTCATAACGTCGACTACGGTTGTTGCGGAATTCAGGGCTACGCCTGCTTCTTTTTCTACACCGTCTACAGCCTTGATGACGTCGGAGAGTTTACCTACGCCGGACGGCTCGATGATGATGCGGTCCGGGTGATATTTGGTGATAACGTCTTTTAATGCTGCGCCGAAGTCTCCCACAAGAGAGCAGCAGATGCAGCCGGAGTTCATTTCACGGATTTCGATACCGGCATCTTTTAAGAAGCCTCCGTCGATTCCGATTTCACCGAATTCGTTCTCGATCAGAACAACCTGCTGGCCTTTCAGTGCGTCTCCGAGGAGTTTTTTGATCAGGGTTGTTTTTCCTGCGCCCAGGAAACCTGAAATAATGTCTATTCTTGTCATTGATTTAACCTCTTTATCTTGTTGATTCCGTTTATAGTTAGCTGCAAAAGGGCCGAAGTTTATCCTCCGCCCCACACTCACGCTTATTATAGCAACCATAGAACAAAAAATCAAGAGAATTTCCCTTGCTTTTTCTGCATTTCACCATTATAATATATTACATGTCTTTTCTACTTTAACGCGTTGAATGGGCAAATCATTTTACCTATGAATGGGGGATTTTTTTATGAGCGGAACGAAAGAAAAAAAACTCAATCTGCCACAGTCACTGCTTTTGCTGCTGCTGATCATCGTATCCGTCGCAGTCTGTATCCGCCTGAAAACCGGCGGTCCTATGATCGGCCTGTTTGCAAGCTGGATTTTTATCTATCTGTTTTGTAAGATTTTCGGTATTTCTTACGCCAACATTGTTGCCGGCGCATACGATGCCATCCGTATGGTCGTCCCGACGCTCTGCCTTCTGATGGCCATCGGTGTCATGATCGGCACCTGGCTGCAGAGTGGCACCATTGCCACCATCATTTCCTGGGGCTTAAAAATGATTAACCCGTCCTGGCTGCTGCCTCTGACGCTGCTGTTCTGCTCCATTTTGAGTATTGTAACCGGTACTTCCTATGGTTCCGCCGGAAGCGCAGGTGTTGCCATGATGGCGATCGGAAACGCCATGGGTATCCATCCTGGCATGGTAGCCGGTGCTGTCATCTGCGGTGCCATGTTCGGTGACAAATTAAGTCCTCTTTCCGATACCACAAACCTTGCTCCGGCCGTTGCAGATGCCAAACTTGGCGATCATATCCGCTCGATGCTCTGGACCACCCTTCCAACATATGTGATAACCTTAATTCTTTTTACTATTCTCGGTTTCCAGCAGACCAGCGGAAGCTATACCGAGGGAAGCATTACCGTTTACATCGATGCTTTAAACGGTGAATTCCAGCTCGGATGGATTACCATGATCCCTGCCATCCTGATTATTGTATTGCTCCTCTGCAAAGTAAATGCGATCTCTGCACTTGGTCTTTCCAGCTTCGCTGCCGGATTTGTTTCCTATTTTGTGCAGCACGATACTCTGCAGGGCATCATCCGCACAGCTTACAACGGTTACACAACCGCAATCGAAGAACCGGTATTACAATCCATCTTAAACCGCGGCGGCATGGGAAGCATGCTCCAGTACGTAGCCATTATCTGCTTTGCTGTCGGCATGGGCGGCATGCTGGAAAAACTCGGTGTACTGGATCACATTCTTCAGGCGATTGTAAAGAGAATCAACAGCGATGGAAGTATGATCCTGGCAACGATGATTGTCGGTTACGTGACCAGCCTCATCAGCTGCTCCCAGCCGATGGCACACGTTCTGACCGGCCGTCTGATGGCACCTGTCTTTCAAGAGCGCAAGGTTGCACCGGAAATTCTTTCCCGCTGCCTCGAAGACTCCGGAACTATGGCTGGTCCTATGATTCCATGGCATGGCTACGGCGTATACATGGCCGGCACACTTGGTGTTGCATGGTCGGCATTTTTCCCGTACTTATTCCTGCTTTACCTGACCCCGGTTTTCAGTATTTTCTATGGATTTACCGGAATTTCCATTAAGCATCTTCCGGAAACCAAAAACAATGAATCAAAAGAAGAGAAATAAGGCAAAAGCAGAAATCGTAACAGAAAATCATAAACAGAAACAGAAACAAAAAAAGAAAAGGAAAAGAGAAAGAATGCAGACAAAACTTGTTCTTCTCGGAACCGGCACACCAAATGCGTGTCCGAATGCCAACGGACCTTCCTCCGCTGTCGTGGTCGGTGACCGTGCTTATCTGGTAGATTTTGGCCCTGGCGTTGTCCGCCAGGCCTCAGCCGCCTATTTTAACGGCGTGGATGCCCTGCGGCCGGATCTTCTGACCGTTGCCTTCTGTACGCACCTTCACACAGACCATACCGCCGGATACCCGGATCTGATTTTTACTCCGTGGGTGCTGGAGCGCCCGGTTCCATTGAAAGTTTTCGGGCCAAAGGGCTTACAGCACATGACCGATCATATCTTACAGGCCTATGAAACCGACATTGATTTCCGAATTCACGGTTTCGAAAAAGCAAACGAATCCGGCTACCGCGTTGAGGTAACAGAAATTGAATCCGGCATTGTCTACCGGGATGACCTGGTTACGGTGGAGGCTTTTCCGGTCAGCCACGGAACACTGGAATGCTACGGCTATAAATTCACCACACCGGACCGCACAATCGTCATCACCGGCGATACCGCTCCGCTGGATCTCGTGGCAGAAAAATCGAAAGGCTGTGATATCCTGCTGCACGAAGTGGAATACGCCGCCGGAATCTCCTGCCGCGAACCAAAATGGCAGAAATACCACCGGGAAGTGCATACGTTAAGCACGGATCTTGCCGGTGTTGCAAAAAAGGCAAATCCGAAACTGCTCGTTACGTATCACCGGATTTACCATATGAATGTACAGGATAACCACAAAAACCTTGCCGCCGAGATGGCATGGCGCGATACTGCGATACTGGATGAAATCCGGGATGCAGGGTATGACGGATATGTCGTGAACGGAAAAGACCTGGATGTATTTTAACCGAATCAAGCAAGTCCCAACCCACTGCTTCTATTGCGTGAAGCAATAAGCAGTGGGTTGGGACTTGCTTGTATCAGGAGTGGTACAAGCCACTCCTGATAAGCTGCGAAGCAG
>OLWP01000589.1_pt1 | contig 12683 bp, 17 predicted proteins | sample 1673741 | NCBI WGS metagenome assembly OLWP01 (sample SAMEA103958125, study PRJEB25191) | human gut metagenome
CGTCGCTTCGTCATTGGCTCCTCTCAACCAGAAGACCTTGCGGCGCTTCATGTGGTTTTGCCGTGCTTCGAATTTAGGCGTGTATTTATATCCGCCTGTCGTGGCGTTGTATTCGGGACGGGCTTTCTGGGATATGATCTCGAATTTTCGTCCGCCATATAATATATAGCTACCCGTTTTGAAATCTACTTGCTCTGCGGTCTCGAAAGACAGTTGGACGTAATAATCGCCCATGAGTTCGTATTTCACGATAGCTTCGCTTGTGATAGGAGCCTCGTATAACTGATAGCCTTGTCGATCGAATATAATCATGTATCTTCGTCGCTGATGTGGTCTGCATCCTCACAGACACTTCAAAGGTCGTTATGTTCGGCACGTTATGCAAGAGTATTGAAAAATATTTTTCGTTCACATTTTTTGTGAATATCGAAATAAGCATTATATTTGCTTTATGAAATCATTGAATAATGGATATAGTTTTCGAGAAGGAGTACTTGGAGGATTTATACTTTAAGGGAAAGAGCAAGGATAAAAAGCACCGTTTACAGCCGGAAATCATTAAGGCTTATAAACGATGCATAGACCGACTGGCGTCCGCTCCGAATATAGAAACACTATATCAGATTCATGCTTTGAATTACGAAGTATTGGTTGGTGACAAAGCTGGTATTTCATCCGTTCGCATCAACAACAAGTACCGCCTCGAATTTAAGGTATGGGAGCAACAGGGAGAGAAAATTATTACTTTATGTCATATATTGGATATTAGTAACCATTACCGTTGAAATCATGGAAACGACACGCAAGATTTATAGAGAGGATGAACTTATTCCATTTGAGCCGACCCATCCGGGGGAGATTCTTAAAGAGGAATTGGAGAGCCGCGGAATTTCACAGCGAAAATTCGCGGAGATAATAGGTATTCAGTACACGGCATTGAACGAAATAGTGAATAGGAAGCGCTCGATTTCTACCGATTTCGCAATTATGTTGGAGGCAGCATTGGGTATTGACGCTATTTTTTGGGTGAATCTACAAACCCGCTATAATATGCAAACAGCCAGAAAAGACAGTAAATTGCTGGAACGCATCAAGCGGATCCGCAGGGTTGCCGCAATATTGTAGGATTGCGAATGAATAAAATACGCTTGATTCAAGCAAGAAAAAACATTTTTTCATCATAAATTCATTTTTCCTTCGAAAAATTTGGTTGGGGGGGGGAAATCGTAACTTTGCACCACCTAACCAATACAATTTATGATATGAAAAAGATTTTACTATTGTTTGCTGCGGTAACTACAATTGTGTTCGCAGGGTGTTCGGATGATGATGAAAAAGCATCGAATCCTCTATCTGGGACTACATGGAAACTAACAGAGGATAGCATCGTGGCCTCAATATCATTTAGCGATACCCAGTGTAAATATACTCTGAAAATGGCAAGTTCATCCAGTAATGATGCAACAACCATCTTTGATTATACATATAATGATCCCAAAGTAACATTGTATTCTTTGGATGATGAATTGGCAACTTTGGAAGGTGAAATATTTGGCTCGGAAATGACAGTAACACATATTTCTTCGGGAATAAAGATTGGGGTTTTCATCAAACAATGATATAATACTCTTCATATTTAGTGTCTTTCGGGATGCTTAAATAAAACAATAGCCGAGGCAAAACCTCGGCTATTGTTTTGATGATTGTATAAGTATCAGATACCTAATGAGGGCCTTTAAAGTTGTGATAATACAATTATTCCGATTATTATTCCGAGGATGTACATAATCAGAAAGAAAATTAATATTCCTTTTATTGTAGATATTCCAGCTATTAATTTGGCTTGTTTTTCCTGACGATAGCTTTCAAGAAGAGTCCCGTATTCATCATTAACTTTTTTGATGAATTCGTTATACTCCATTTCCTTTTCCGCACAACTATCGAAAAAAGCGTTTATGCTGTTTTTATTATCTTCTATAAGCTTTTCGTCTTCATATGGAATATCGTAGTATAGACCTCTCCAAAAATACTTATGAGCAGCCAATACTTTGTCTCGATATTTCCATACTACGGTTGTTTTAGAGACTTTCATATTATTAGATTATTTGGTTAGTGTTGTAAAATTACAATTTTCATCAAATTTATCAATGATTTCAGACAACTTTTTATCCTCCGATGAAAAAAGTTGTTTTTTCTTGCTTGAATCAAATATGTTTTGTATCTTTGTTATGCTAAAATTCCCAAAGCGGTATAAATTGCCGCCGACATAGTTCGGCTATTTTTATACCCGCATATATAAGTAAAGAAATTTACTGCGCCGTGTGTGGTAGCGGAAACGCCCACGAAGCCTCGCTTTGGGAGCTTTAGCAACACGTAGCGCAGTTTTTTATTGCTAAAACCCAAAGTTATGTCAAACACTCAGTTAAGTCCTGCAATGCAGGCTCGCCTTTTGGCGATTGCCGCTAATCTTGCGGCCTCGATGGAAAGTAACATTAAGTCCATTGAAGAAACGAAACAATCCCTATTCTCTTTATTAGCAAAAGTTCCGGCCGAATATCGTCCTAACATGAACGATGTGATTGCGGGTGCAGATCAGGCAATTTCCGAAGCTCGTCAGCGCCTCGACAGGTATCAATCTTTAATTGCATAGGCCATGAATACTCCGCAGATATTCAGTAATGAAAAATTCGGCCGTGTGCGTATAATCATGGCCGACAATAAGCCGATGTTTCTTGCTAACGATGTGGCAAAAGCGTTGGGGTATGTTAAACCTGCGAATGCTATTTCTTCTCATTGCAAAGGGGTCACCATTTTAGTGACCCCCACAGAAGGCGGTGCACAACCCGTTAAGTACATCCCAGAATCCGACGTATATCGCCTTGTCATGCGTTCGAAACTCCCGCAGGCAGAGCAATTTCAAGACTGGGTTTGCGACGAGGTATTGCCGACTATTCGTAAAACCGGAGGTTATGTCGCTGCACACGACAATGACACGCCCGAAATGATTATGGCTCGCGCCGTCCTTGTAGCGAATGAAACTATTGCCAAACAGAAGCAGCAGCTCGAACAAGCCCACAAGCAGGTTGCCGTTCTCGCGCCCAAAGCCGAACTTATGGACAAGGTGCTCGACACCGACCAGAAGATCGATGTCGGGCAGTCGGCGAAGATTCTCGGCCTGCCTTTCGGCCGCAACACGCTTTTCCAAAAGCTGCGCGAACGCGGCATCTTCTTCTGCAATCGCAACGAGCCGAAACAAGAGTATATTAACCGAGGCTATTTCGAGTTGAAAGAGAAATTGATCGACCGTAACAATCACGAATCTTTCACGGTCATCAAAGTCCTTGTCACGCAGAAGGGCCTTGATTTCTTGGCCCGGCAATTCGAGGTTGTCCAAACGCCCAAGAAAATGGCGACCATAAAATGACCCCTGTACAATCCCAATAGCTCACGTTGAGAGCGCTCCGCAACAATGCGGAGCGTTTTTTGTTTCATGTCCTGTTTGCGGGGTTCGGCTCGTTGAATTTTACCGACAATTTCGATGTACACCGATCGGCGGACAAAGAATAGCTATTGGAACTTCCCATATAGGTTAGGTGATAGTTGACGTCGTTTCCAATAGCCGGAACATTGATAGTAACCTTTCCGGTCTGCAAGAGCGTGTAAAAGCTCCTGAGATTGGTGAGATGATCTTCGGGCGTACTTCCCATTATGACAAATGAGAGTGTTACATCGCGTGCGGCAAGGAGCGGGTTATTGTACAACACCTCTTTGCCGTTTTTGAGACGGTCGTCGTTTTCGACGAAATCTTTCAGTCCGGCCGGCGCGAGAAGATTGGCGATAAACGAATCTCCCATGACGATGCCGATAGACTGTGCGTCGGTTCCATTTATAAAGAGGTCTCCATTCATTTTATTTCTCGGTTAAGACTTTGCGTAAATATAATACTGCCGAATCGATTACGTCATATCCTTTTGAACTGACAAAGGGGGCATAGAACATTCCCACGTCTAATACGACGCCCGTGTTGGGTTTGTCGGCTTTGTCGAGCATCTTGTTTGCCGAATCACGTGCGTCCCAATAGATCGCATTCTGATCCCCGATGAAGCGCACCTTCTCTTTTCCGGCATAGGTGACGACATATCCTATCGAGCTGCGCAAGTTCCACGTGTGATTGAGATAATTGGCTTTCTGCTGCTGGATTTTTACCGCTTCCCTGGCGTGTCCGTCAAAATAATCGACGACTTCTTTTTCGATACCGTCGATGAATTTGTCGAGATCGCGTATGTCTTTCTTTATTTTCATGGACTATATCTGATTCGTGTTCCTTTTGATTGCCGCAATATCCTCCGCCATGACTTTCAGGGTGGCATTCATGGCTGAGGTAGTGTCGTTGATCTGTTGAACCTCCATATACGTTTGAACGGCATATTCGAGCATTTCATTATTTACACGCAAGGAAGACGATACGACGTATTGTACCGATATTATTGCATTGAGGATTTGGTTTATCTGAGCTGTTTGGGGCATTACGGCTCCCCGAATGTCGGTGACCTTGCCTTGCACATCTGTGAAACGTCCGTTCAACTCACTGGCCGTATCTTGTGACATTGCCTCGAACCCCTTTGTGGTTGCAGACTGAGCGGATGCGGATGTTTTATCATATCCCGTGGCTTCTGCGATTTGATCCCGCAGTTCTAACCCTTTCTGCACCATGAAATCCCATCCTTCGCGCAAGTCTTTTATCTCTTCGGAATCCAACCCTCCGCCACTTTCCATTGCTTCGGCGAAATCTTTATACCATTGCTCCATATCGTCTTTGAGCAGTGCGTCCAATTTCGTGCGGAGCATCGCCTTCATCATATAATTCGAGAAGTCATTGGCGAAATTCTCGGCCGAAGCGTCCATATCCATCAAAGTATCGACGAAACTGTCATACAGGCTGTCGAACGAGACTTGTGTCAAGGCTTCGTTCAGCAATTCCTTGTTCTCTTCCAGCCTTTCATTCGATTCGATGAGTTCGTTTATATACTCACGTACTTTTTCAGGAAGATAGCTCCAAATGATGTCCGACTCCTTTAAGGAAATAAGTTGATCTGCGGATAGGTCTCCGAGATTCATCGTCCCGGAAGCAAAGGCTTTGGCATAGTCTCTTCCGAGTAGTTTTACCAGATCCAGGTAAAAATTGGGAACTTGTGCCGCAACTTCGTTGAAGTTGTGTTGTGCGGAATGCGAGCCACTGCCGTATTGCAACATCTCGCCTTTGATTGCCTTTATTATGTTGCGCTGCTCCTTCAATGTCGCTTCTGTGGCGTCTGCGGCTGCTTTCACAGCCTCCGCACCTGTGGAGCTTGATATGAGGTCTCGCATTTTGTCGGCGACTTCTCCATATTTATCAGCTAAGGCGTTTGCGCTTTCAATATAATCTTGCATATCACGCCCTTTGCCGGCAAAAAGAGTTATAAGTCCGCTGACAGCAGTCGCCGCCAATGCAATACCGCTCGTAATTCCGCCCATAATAGAAGAAAACGATGCTTTCCCCTCTTCCTTTATTTCATCTTTGATGGATTGTATGGATTCCGAAAAGGTTCCGGCAGATGTGGCTATTTCGCCCATAACGGAGAGTGTATCGGCAAGTTCAGGTGCAAATTCTTGAAGACCTTTTGCAGCCTGTCGAACGGAATCGGCAATGGCTCCGAACGCCGTAGCCGCCTCTTTCCAATCTTTATTATGGGTAGATTTCTTGGCGCCGTTAAGCCGCTTTTCTAAAATCTTGATTTGTGCATTTAATTTATTTATCGTATCGAGATATTGTTTCGCTTCTGGGGTTTCGGACGAATCTAAGGCATCGAAAGCGTTTCTCGCCTCCTCTAATTGTTTTTTGGTTTCGGACATCAGCTTTTCCAATTGCGCTATTGTCTTGTCTGCTAAATCCTTCGTCCATGCTGATGCTTCGACCTCGAATTGTGCTATTGCCGCATTGCGTTCCGCTTCGAGTTGTGCCCGCTCTCCCTCTGTTTGCGCCTTTGCCAGTTTACGATCGTATTCGTTTTTGGTTGCTTGAAGCCGCTCCCGAAAAGTCCCGTATTTTATTAGATATTCATTCCATTGGCGGCTTTCATCTGTATTTATATTCGATACCTTTCTATGAGCCGTAATTTCCGCACCGGCCCTCAGTGAATCGAATAACTTCTGTTGTTGCTCGGTCAAGCCTTTTCCTTGAAGGGCAATAATTTCTCTTTCCCATTTCTCGATCTCGGCTATGCGCTTTTTGTAATCGAGGTCGATTTGGGCAAGGCTCTTTTCCGATCCCTCCCGCATGGAGTCTATTTCGGTCTGCTGTGCTTCATATTGCAGTTTCAACAGATCGTCTTGAAGCTTTTTGCGGTTTTTTTCTGTTTGCGATGCGTTCTTTGAGGCGTTTTTCTCCGCTTCCTTGAACGCATCGTTCATCTCATCGGGAGTAAGGGTTGTAAAAAGTTTCTCCGCTTCGGGTGCGAGTTTCTCATTCGCTTTTTCCAATGTTTGGTAGAAAAGTTGGGCGTCACCGTTGAAATCTTTTTCGATGCGCTCCCAGATCGCCTTGCCTTCGTCTCCGAGCTTTTCCAACTCGCCTTGAAACCTCTTTCGGGCCTCCTCTAATCTATCTTCGGCCGCTTCGAGACGGCCTTTTTCTTCGGTAGAGGCAGATTCTGCTATATAATAATACAAAGTAAGGCTACCGATGGGATTAGACTCTTGCAATCTACTCGCCTCTGAGCTAAATTTTTTATTATACTGTTCTTTGGCGTTCGTTGCATTTTTTAGCGCTTTCGTATATTCGTCATAGGCGCCACCCGTCAGTTTTATATATTCCAAATTTTCGGTATTCTTAGCTATGATATTTTCCGCCGCTCTGGCTTTCGCGACCTCGATGATCGCGTTTTTCAGGTTGTTATATACGTCGATAGCGTTTCCGACCATTATCTGTTCGGTGCTCATATTGGAGAAATAGGCAGGGTAGAGGTCTTGCAACTTCTTTACGGCTGTCGCTCTTTCTTTGTAGGGCTTAGCGGTATCTGTCGCTGCATTGTAAAGAAGGTTCAATTTCGTGATTTCGGCTTGGGCACTTCGCTGTCCTTCGGCCATTGTGGCGTGAAATTGTTGCGCTGCGATCTTGGCCGAATCGAGCGCTTCTTTTCCCTTGAACAATGCGCCGACCCAATCCACGATTTCTTTACCATATAACGTTAAAATAGTAACGCCAGCCACAAGAAGAGTTTGCCAAGAGATAATAGAACGGGCGATCTGTTTCCATACGGGGACAAATGACTCTCCGCTCTTTTTCAGAGCTTGGACGGACTTGCTCGCACGTGCTATTTCGTCTGCCAATATTGGAATATTGTTCGATATTGCGGAAAAAAAGACTTGCGGCCCATATGCCAATGATGGCAATTCTCGTGCGACTTGTTGAATAGAAAACGATAGCCCGTTCCATCCCGAGGCATAGTTGCCGACATTACGCTGGTGATTGCCGATAGAAGCGTCCAGCTCCTTGATTTTTGTGTCGAGGGCCTGAATGTTTTTGAGCAGGTTTTGTCCGAATACACTTCCTCGTTCTCCTTCGTCGAGCGATCTGTAAACTACCCGCATCCGGGAGAGAGCTTGCGACATTTGATCCATTGAGCCCTGTGCGACCTGCTCCAACTTGATTTGGTTTGCTACTTCTTGCCGCATTCGCGAAATGGCCTGCTTGTTTTCTTCATAAGCCAAAGAGAGGGACGTCCGGCGTGCAATTTGTTTATCCGTCAACGTAAGTCCATCTCGTTCGGCCTTATTTAAAGCATCATATTGAGCCTTCAAACCTCGATTCGCGGCCTTTAACAGTTCTATTTGCTCGATATTCTCACGTTTTGCAAGACTTACTTTATCTAATTCCTCCAATAAGCCCCTCCATGCCTCGGTTTCCGCTTTGACGGCCTGCGTTCCCGCGGTGGAGCCGGCCGATGATGGTGTGGCGGGCGATGCGGCAGTCGATTGCGAGACCGTTTTCGCCGCCTCGTTCTGCATCTGTGCGATCCGCTTCATGGCCTGCTCGACACGAGCTTCCATCTCGGCGATTTTCCGGTTTATAACATCGAATTCTTTGGTTCCCGACGGAATATCAGCCAGAACCTCTTTCAATCGTTTGAGAGCCGCGATAAAGCTATTAAGCTTATCGGTCTCGGCGTTTATTTTGAATGATAATACGCTCATTTGTTCTTCTGCTTTCTTCTTGCGGCCATCTCCCTGCCGCTGCCCTTAACTATTTTCTTTTCATCTCCCACAAGCGACCGCACCTTGTCTATCATCATCAGCATCATGGTAGGGTAGTTTACTCGCTCGAAAGCATCTTGGTAGCTGATGTTCAGATGTTCCATCATGGTTGCCATGATACCTGCGATGGAGTTGTTTCCGACAGTCTCCACGATGGCCTTTTTCCGTGTTTTGTCGATTTTTACCAATTCCAGCAGGTCTTTCCCCGTAGTGACGTCGGCGATTTTCTGTGCCGCGATTCGGATTTGCTGGTAGTCGCCGTAGTGTCTGGCGTACCATAGGAACATCCGTTGCTGCCAGCGGCGGTGAAACAGTAGTTTCGACATCGTTTCCAACGAATATTGGTGTCGTCCGTCGGTGGACAGGTTTAGCCGTTCGTTCGCAAAAGCCCGTGCGAGGTCTTTGATGCATGGCTGATACGCACGGAAACTCAACCGCCCGATCCGCACTGTCACATGATGTTTGTTCAGCAGCGAGGCGGCGACGATGCCAGCAGACTTACTCATGATCTTTTGCGATTGACATCGAGAGTTGTTCCATTACGGCTCCAATTCCGATAATGTCTTCCAGAGGTATCATTTTCAATGTCTTGTTGTAGGCATCGAACAACTCTTCGAACGAGGCCTTTTTCATAAACCTACGCTTGAGAACTATGCGCTTTAATTTGCTGAATATGCTTTTGCTGCCAGAAATACCCAATGCGACGCTTTGAGCCATTGCCGCGAGACATTCGATACTTTTATCTGGCTCTTTTTTCACGTTCCACGCTTGCATGATACGTGTAGCGGTTAGAGGTGACATTTTGTATATGCTGTAACCTTTTCCAGCTATGCGGAAACTAATAAAATCCATATCTCGAATAATTGAAACAACAGGGGCGAGGGGCTTACGCCTCCCGCCCCTTTCCGATGTGATTGCCAGTCGTTATTTGGCTGGTGCGCTCATTACCGAAGCAGCCTCCGTGACCACCGATGCATCGAACCATACCTCGGTATCATCCGGTTCCAGTGCTGTTGCAACGACGCTGATAGCGACGGCATCGTCCGTCTCGGCGTTCCGCGCCACGACCGAAGCCTTCGGGAATACGCAATATTGATCGTCTTCCGTAAGAGCGATCATGCATTTCTCGATGTTTGTAACGCCGCGGGCTCGTTTCCATGATGTTTCCGTACCGGTTCCGCCCATAAATGCGGCTTTCGTTTCATAGTCGTATTGACCGATGGCGAAATTCATAGTGACTTCACCCATCTCTTTCGACTGGCGATATACACCGTCGGTCAGTTGATTTTTGTATTGTGTCGTGGACGGTTCGGCTTCGTCGAGGCTCCACGTGTCCTGGTGGACGTTCGGCACCTTCTTGGTGGCAGAGTCTTTGAGAATGGTTCCCAGCATCGTACCTGTCAGGTCTCCGGTGACTTTCGTGGGGTCTGTATACCAGATGTTTTTGATGCCTACGGCTGTGATAGTTGCCATATTTTAATCTTTTTTTACGTTTAACACTCTGAATAGGACCCGGACATAGATATAGTGGCATCCGAGGTCTTTGTCCTCTTCTCTGCCGATACCTTCATATCGATAACAATATGGTGTATTATCATATATTCCATAGGCCCACGGTTTAAATTTTGCTTTTGCGATTCGTTCAAGTTCACCCAGTCGTTTCAGGTTCGCTGTTCCTTTGACATCCGGAACACATAGATTCACCGAGATGTAACATGATTCCCAATAAGTTGCCGGAGATTGTTCCGACGGTGTTACGACTACGATCCGCTCGTCTTTTATTCGTCCTTCCGGAACATTCCATGTAGGAAATGTCTGGATTCCGAAATCGGCGCAGTCGTGAATCAGGATGTTCTGTACTTCGTTGGTAGTTATCATTATACAGTGCGTTTATAGCCATATTTTCGTATATTCATACCTTTGGCCGCTTTTGTAGAAGCCCTGCACGGGGTATGAGACCGAATCTTTCAGCGTGGTGCCGATAAGAGAGTCGGGGCGATGGTCGAATATGTTTTTCCCGCATCTGTCCAGGATGCGCACCTCCTCGTTTTCTTCGATTGGAAGCACATTAGCCGGCATAACTACTTCGTAGGTATATCTGATCACTTTTCCGTTAGGCGATTCGATAAACCGTGCTTTGCCGTCGTATCGGGCATTGCATTTGGTTACTGTCAGCCACTCGTTTGTATCGTGATTCCAGCGTTGAAGCGTATAGGGGAACCTAATCATAAGTCTAAGAAGAATATCTGGGGTGTAGGATCGAATTCCGAAGCAATATCGGTAAGGCCGTTATCCTTTGCGAGAGCGTGTATGCGGCGGCGCAGTTCCTCGACATTGTAGCCGAGAGAGTATCCGCCGTTGCTTTCGGATGAAAGGACGATAAGTTGTTTTAGGACATCGATAGCGGCTTTTGCCACAGGCACCTTGTTGGACGAAGAATACTCTTCGTCCGCCGATAGCCCCGTGTCCATGCAGGCTACTGCAACTAAGTTGTCATCCACGTCATAGGGATAGAGCCGAGCCGATATTATTTCAGAATTCCTCATTGTCGGTGGGTTTAACCGTTCATCGTCGATAGATCGAAAATGGCGATCTTGTTCGGTGCCGTGAAGTTGGGAATCCATTCGGCTCCATACTCCATGAAGCGGCCCTCGTCGGTTCGCCAGTTCGAAGTCCACATTCCACCATCGAGGCGCGTGTACGTTTTTCCCGGCACGGGGTCTGAGATTTCATAAGGCTCATGCCACATCATCTTGCCGATCTTGTCTTGCGGGAGTAGCGTGATGCGGTCATCCTTGAAAACCTGTTTGTTCGTGCCATCTTCCAGCGCAACCATGTCGTCGATGATGCGAATAGGCGGAAGCCCGATGCCGGAGAACACTTGATTGGCCATCGCGTCGGTAATGAGTCCGCCAGCCAAAGCAACTTGTGCTCCCGACATAATCATCTTATAGGTTGACTTGAACTCAGATGAGCCGACGATGTTCTTGGTGAATGTCGAACGGGACATCTCCATGACAGAAAATCTGCCCATTGTCGGGCGCAGGGCCTCAATCTGCTTTTTCAGATAGGTAATGAAGTTGTCCTTATCCCCCGTTGTCGGCTTGATCTTCTTAACGGGTAGTTCCATGTCGAGCAATGTGATTCCCTGCGGATTGTCTGCGAGCGCTACGGAAGCTGTGCCGTCCGAACGAAGGTCACCGACAACGATGTCCATACGTTTGTGCGGCGCGAGGCGAATTTGGCGGACGTCATCCACGATATAATCGATGATTGCGTTTAAGGCCGCCACTTGATCGGCGGGGCGCGCTGCGTTGAACTTATCGATGAGTGACTTAATCATATCCAGACGGTCATTGTCCATCTGGTAGCGGTCCCCTAAATATGCGACCTCTCCGTATCCGCTTCCGAGCGATTTGCGTTGACGCAGGGGTTTGTTGGAATTCCGATCGATGATCGAGCCGGCCGTAACACCGGTGACGGTGCCGAGGTAGGCTTTGAAAACGCGGGATTTGGTCTCTTCGAAGTCGAGATAACGCTTCCAAAAAATCTCGTCGTCACGGGTTACCATCGAACGGTCAATGACTGCCTTGAAGACTTCTGTATTGTTGAAAAGGGTTTCGAGTGTCAGTTTCATTGTCGTTGTGGTTTAGATAGTGAAAAGGAATCGGGCCGTAAGGGTCTCCTTGTCTTTGGCCGAGATGGGGGCATAAAGTTTCGACTCCTGCACCTCATAGGCCCTGCCGATGGCAGTGACCGTTGCACCTGTCTCTACTTTCGTTACAGCGTAATTGAGGAAGTTTGCGGTAACCTTAGGTGTCGTACCGTCTACTGCTGCTGCTTCGAAGAGAATGTCCCCTGCTTCCGGCGTGAGATTGGCGGCACTCATTGTGAGTTCGTCATAGTTGGCATTGGTGGTACTGATGCTCGAAACGGTTGCACCGCTTGTACCGTCGCCCAGGTGCATACCTTTGTAGGCAAGCGACCCTTTTGCGATTTTGATCTTTGTTCCGGATGACACTTTCTCTACTACTTTGACGTTCTTTACCGCGGATGCTTTGCGCGTTGTTAGATCGACATGCAGAGGCGTTAGCGGCATCAGCATCGTCCCGGTCGGGACATTTGCGTCCTCGAAGTTGAAACCTCCGGAGAGTCGATACACCGTATCGAATCGGCACAGTTCTCGCAGTACGTCTTCCGGATTCAGTTCATAATGAAATCCTGCTGGCATTTTTTACGGTTTTTTTGATTTGACAATTTGTTCTGTCCCCTGCTCAATCAGTTTGGCGATGTCACTTCCGTTATCGGTCATGCCGCCACCCTGTGCGGGCGGTTCGGAAAACTCAAAACCTGCGTCCGCCAATTCCTGTCTTGTACTTTTGAAATATTCA
>OLWP01000592.1_pt1 | contig 12597 bp, 6 predicted proteins | sample 1673741 | NCBI WGS metagenome assembly OLWP01 (sample SAMEA103958125, study PRJEB25191) | human gut metagenome
ACCTCGTTCCACGACGCGCCGTCGTCCGACCCGTAGACCTTCCATGACACGGGGTCGTACAGCGCTTCGACGCCGTTGTCGCCCTGCTCCACCACGCCCGACGATACGAGCGTGTAGGCCACGATCCGCCCGGCGCTGCAATCCACGACCGCCTCGACGCTGTTCTCCGAGCCGACTTCGGCCTCGAAGTAGGTCGTAAGGTCGTCGTCAAGGAGCGCCGCCGCGTCGGACGATGGCGTGGCGCCGATGCCGCCGATCTCCACGGTGCCGCCCGGGGCCGGCAGGAAATGCGGCTTTTCATCGGCACAGGAGCAGAGGAGCGCCCCCGCTAAAAGCATATATGTTATCTTTTTCATCATTTTCAGGTTTTAAAGTCCGTTAATATCCGTAATTCTGGTCGCTCTCCGAGATGCCCGAGTTGGCGTCGATTTCGGCCTGCGGAATCGGCAGCGTCAGGCGGTAGTCGTCGGCGGAAATCGTCTTGCCCTCGCGCGTCATGGTCACTTTCAGGCGGCGCGCGTCGAACAGGCGGTGCCCCTCCCATACCAGCTCGCAGCGGCGCTCCTTGATAATCTCGGCCAGCAGCCCCGGATAGGTCTGCGCCGTGTAGCCCTCGATACGTTCGGCGCGCAGTTCGTTGAGCAGGCGGTTGGCCTCAGCCAGGTCGGGGTTCTCACGCATCATCAGCGCCTCGATGGCAATGAGCTGCATCTCCTCGGCACGGAACATTTTCTCATCGAGACGGCCGATATCCGACGCGTCGCCGAACCACTTGGTGACCATCCACACGGGCGCCCCAGCGCGGTCACGGCCGTATTCGAAGAAAACCGGCCCGCGGACGTCTTTTTCGGAAAACTGGGCGCGCAGTTCGTTGCTCGGGCGGAAAACGCTCGAATAGTCGCGGCCCACGAAGAGCGTCCCGATCGTCGACGAGCCTGCGGGACGCGACAGCTTGAAAATCGTACCGGCGTTCGACTTGTCCAGCCAGAGGTTCTGCACCTCGCCAAGCTTGGCGATGCCTACGGCACGCAGGGCGTTGCTGGCATAGATGTAGGCGTGGGTGTACTTTTTGTGGTAGAGCGAAACCCGCGCACGGAGCGCATCGACCGCGGCCTGCGAAATGTATGCCGTCGAGTTGGTTGCCTTGTTGTCGGCCGCCAGGTCGGGAGCCGCTACCGTCAGCATGTCGTACGCGCGGGTGAGGTCGGTCATAATCTGCTCGTAGCATGCGCCGACTTTGTCGCGCGGGGGATTGCCCACCACGTGGTAATGGCTGACGTACGGGATGCCCAGCGCGTCGTCGTTCGAAAAATCGGAGAAGAAGCAGAGCAGCTCGAAATGCGCATAGGCGCGGAAGAAGTAAGCCGTGCCGAGCGACACCTGCAGTGAGGTTTCCTCTTCGGCGTTGAGCGGCTTCACTTTCGGGCCGTAGTTAAGCACGCGGTTGGCCTGATTGATGATACCGTAGTAATGCGCCCACAAGCCGCTGACGTCGCCCGACGTGGCGGTGTAGACCCAGCCGGCAAGGTCGGTTCCTGCGCCACCCGAATCGCCGCCCTGCACGCAGTCGTCGGCGATATATTCCGTAACGGCAAGTTTCGAGCGCAGGCTGGCCTTGCCGTAGATGCCGACCACGGCCTTATGGACGTTCTGCACGTTGCCGAACGCCTTGTCGGGGCCGACCATGTCCGTGGGATCGAGGTCGGTATAGTTACATGACGTGAGCGCAAAAGCCGCCAGCAGCGCCACGATGCATATCGATTGTATTTTTTTCATTGTCTGGTTCATTTTAGGATTAGAAATTCATATCCACACCGAACGTGATGGTACGGGGCTTCGGATAGGACATGACGTCCTGTGCCCCGTTGACCTCGGGGTCGGCACCCGTATATCCCGTCCATGTCACGAGGTTCTCGCCCTGTGCATAGAGCGTCAGGTTGCGGATGAAGCGGGTCTTCCGCATCCAGCGGTCGGGCAGCGTCCACGACAGGCGCAGGGTCTTCAGGCGCAGGTAGGAGGCATCCTCGAGGAACTGCGAGGCCATCGGCGAGGGCTGAATGCCGTCGCGGAAAGCCGGCACGTCGGTCACATCGCCCTCTTTCATCCACATGCGGAGCATGCGCACGGGCTTGTTGCCGTTGAACTTGTGGTTGTCCATATACCAGCGCTGGCAGTTCATCACCGTATAGTGGTAGGCATAGGTGAACTGTGCGTCGAGCTGCACGCCCTTGTAGCGCAGCCGGGTCGTGATGCCGCCGAAGACAGGCACTTCATACGTTCCCAGATGGTCGGCCATATACGCCTGGTTGATGTCGGTCGTGAGCTGTCCGTAGTTGTCGTAGAAGACGGGCATGCCGTTAGCGGGGCTGACGCCTGCGTAGTAAGGCATGATCCACGTACCGAGCGGGCGGCCCAGTTCATAGAGCGTGTTGCCGTTTTTGTAGCGCCCCTCCTTGTTCGACCAGGTACCCAGATCGGTAATCTCGCTCTTGTTGTAGGTGTAGTTGAACCCGAGATCCCACTGGAAGTTCTGCGTCTTGACGGGCGTGGTGTTGACGCCGAGCTCGACACCGCGGTTGACGATGGAGCCCGCATTGGCCAAAATCGAGCTGAAACCGCTGGTCATCGAGATGTTCTTCGACATGTAGAGGTCTTTGGTCTTGATATTGTAGAAGTCGAAGGTGACGTTCACGCGCGAATCCAGCACCGACACGTCTAGTCCGACATTGGTCTGGGCCGAGGTTTCCCAGCGCAGTTCGCTGTTGCCGAGCTGGCCGTGGCTGTAACCCGATTCGCCGTTGTAGGACGAGTTGTAGTAGCCGTCGAACGTTCCGAAGTCGCTCACGCCGTCCTGGTTACCCGTCGTACCGTAGCTGGCGCGCAATTTCAGCTGGTTGAGCCACTTCGCGTTGTCGAACCACGACTCCGTCGAGATGAGCCAGCTGGCGCCGACCGACCAGAACGTGGCGCTGGCGTTGTCCTCGTAGAATTTCGACGAGGTGTCGTGGCGAAGCGAGGCCGAAAAGTTGTACTTGTTGGCGATCGAATAGCTGGCCTGCGCGAAGAACGACATGAGGTTGCTCATCGTGCGGCCGCCGCCGATCGAGGGCGGGAAAAGCGACGAACCCGACTTGTCGCCGATACCGGCCGGCGACTGCATCATGTCGGAATTCAGGTCGTAGCCCGTGAAGTTCGACGTGTACCATTTGCCCTGGAACATCTCCATACCGGCTACGGCGTTGAGCGAATGTCCGTTGGCGAAATCCTTGTTGACGTTGATGGTATTGGTCCACGTGTAGCGGAATAGCTCCGATGAGGTCTGGCCGTAGTAACCGTGGTTCTGCTGCGCATTGGGATGGTCGCGGTGCAGCGTCGACACGTTGCGGTTGTACATGAAATCCAGTCCGAAATTGGTCTTTACGGAGAGCCAGTCTGTGATGGAAGCTTTCGCATACACCGAAGCGACGGTTTTCAGGCGGCCCGTTTCGCGGTCGTAATATTTGGTGATGAGCGTCGGGTTGTCGACGTTGTACCAGTCGTCGGGCGACTCGTAGGGATAGGCCAGCAGCGTAGTAAACCACGGGTTGCCCCAGTTCTGGCGTCCGGCACCGGCTTCGGGGTCTGCGAAGTTGGTCTTGCTGTAACCGACCGTGGCCTTCAGTCCCAGGTCGAGCCACTTGGTCGCCTTGTGGTCGATATTGAAACGCGTCGAATAACGGTCGAGGCTCGACTTCTTGAGAATCCCCTGCTGCGTCAGGTAAGAGCCCGAGATGAAGAACCGGGTCTTGTCGCTGCCGCCCGAAACCGAAACGCTATGCTCCTGCAGGAAACCCGTCTGGGTCATCAGATCCATCCAGTCCGTGTCGGTGGCGCGGGCCTTGGCCAGACGCGCGAGGTCGGCCTCCGAGGCCGTGCCGTCCATTTCGCGCTTGAGGTACTGCATCATCGGATAGAAGTTGCTGTTGGGTTCCGACATCACGCACTGCAGCTGGTACTGGAGGTTCTGCTCGCTGTTCATCATATCGATGTAATCCACCAGGAACGAGAAACCGAACTGGTTGCGGTAGTTGATGTTCGTGCGTCCGCTGCGTCCGCTTTTGGTCGTGATGACAATCACGCCGTTGGCGCCGCGCGAACCGTAAATCGCCGTGGCCGAAGCGTCTTTCAGCACCTGGATGTCGGCGATGTCGTTGGAGTTGAGCGCCGCGAAATCGGCCGATTGCACCATCACGCCGTCCATAATATAAAGAGGAGTGTTGCTACCGTTGATCGATCCTGTACCGCGGATGCGGATCGATAGATCGTTGCTGCCCGGTTGTCCCGAACCGCTGGAGATCATCACACCGGGCGTCTGGCCTTGCAATCGGTTTTCGAGCGTCGGCGACGACTGAAATTCGAGCTTCTCGCCCTTCACTTGCGAAAGAGCTCCCGTGGTTTGGGCGCGGCGTACGGTGTTGTAACCTACGACCACGACCTCATCGAGCCGCTGGGCGTCCTCTTCGAGTCTGACTTCGATCGTCGTGCGCGAAGCGACGGCTACCTCCTGCGTACTGTAACCTACATACGATACGGAGAGAACGGCGTCGTCCGGACAAGCGATAGTTGTAACGCCATTGACATCGGTCGAGGCGCCCGATACGGTTCCCTTGATCACGACACTCGCACCGATTACCGGCCCCGCCTGGTCAACGACAATCACCGTACGCGCGGCGGTCGTCTTCTGCTCCTGCGCCGACACGGTCAATCCCGGCAACAGGGAGAGCAGAACCATACAAACAGAGTAAAAGTGTAATTTCATTAATTTTTGGTTTAGGTTGATAAAATGGTTTCCGTAGAACAATAGTTTCGTAAATCATGCGGGAGCGGTAATTTCGGGCCCTGAAACGCCGCCCGCAGTTTTGAGAGAATAGACTATTTCAAAGTCATGGGAAGTCAGTTGGTTCGGTTTGAGGTTTATACAAATTTAGCAAACAGCCCCGGGGAAAGGGATGCATCGCGGACAAAAAAAGTATCCTGATTCGCACAAGGTAAATCACCACCTCTTTTATGCGAATCAGGATACTTTTCCGCTCCCGGTGCAAACTACTGCTTCGTACGGTATTCCTTGGGTTTGAGCCCGTATTTCTTCTGGAATTCGCGGTAGAAATAGGACTTGTTCGAAATCCCCACGCGGTACATGATCTCCTGAATGGTGAGGTGGGTGGTCGTCAGCAGGCGGGCCGCATACTCGAAACGGTACTCCTTGATGAATTCGCTCGGCGTGCGTCCCGAAATCTTCTTGAACTTCCGGTAGAAATTGCGGGCCGTCAGCCCGAGGCGTTCGGCAATCAGTTCCATGCGCAGGTTCTCGCTCTCGATATGCTCCTGTATGGTGTCCACGACGGTGTCCATGAAAAGTTTGTCGGTTTGATGCATCTTCTGTCCTTCGACGACCGTATAGACGCTCTCGGGCGTATTGTAATAATCCTTCAGCATCCGGCGACTGGCTATCAGCCGTTCGACCGTGGCGCAGAGCACGGGCACGGAGAACGGTTTGGTCAGGTAGGCGTCAGCTCCCGACACCAGCCCTTCGACCTGCTCGCTCTCGGTAATCTTCGCCGAAACGACGACGACCGGGATACCGCGCAGGAATTTATCGCTGCGCACGGCATTCACCAGCTCCAGTCCGCTCGCGCCCGCCATGACGATGTCGGTGATAATCAGGTCGGGCGTCATCTCGCCCAGGCGTGCGAGCGCCTCGGCCACATCGTGGCACGTGCTGACGCGGAACTGCCCGGAAAGCGCCGATTCGATCAGCCATACGATGTCCTTGTTGTCGTCCACGACCAGCACGAGGGGTTTTTCACCCCCCCCCGCGCGCGGCAGGGTCGGAGCGATACTGGCCGGCTTCTGCACCGCCTCCGCACCGACATCCCCGTCCGTCACCTCCCGGTATGGCAAGCGCACCGTGAATTCGGCATACCGGCCGACCTCGCTATCCACCGAAATTTCCCCGCCGAGCGCCTGCACCAGCCCGCGGCAGATGAAGAGCCCCAGCCCGTTGCGCGACGTAGAGTCGGTGTACATATTGCGATCCATACTGTCCAGGATACGGTAACGGTCGAAGACATGTATCAACTGCTCGGGGGCTATTCCCCGCCCCGTGTTCCGGACTTTCAGCTCCAGCCCGTTCCCAGCTGCCGCCGCCGAAATGCGGATACATCCCCGCTGAGGCGTGTATTTCATCGCATTGGACATGAGGTTGAAGACCACTTTCTTCAGGAATGCGGCATCAGTGTTCCACGTCAGCTCCGGCGGTACCTCCAACAACAGTTCGATGCCGTTGCGCTCCGCAGCGTCGGCGAACGAGCGTACCTGCACGCAGAGCATCGCGGCGATATCGACGCTATGGATATGGACGCGGCCGAATCCCTCCTCCTCGATTTTCCGGAAATCCAGTATCTCCTGAATCAGGTCGTTCAGGCCTTTGACATTCTCGTGCATCACATTCGTATACTTGTGCAGCTGCGGATTCTCCGCGCTCAGTTGTGCGATACGCTCGTTCATGCCGTTGATAAGCGTCAGCGGCGTACAGAGTTCATGCGAAATGTTGACGAAGAAATTGAGCCGCGCCTCATAGAGCTTCTCGCGCTGTTCCTCCTCCAGCCGGGCTACGACACGCTGTTGCTGCCTGCGGTAATGCCTGCGCAGCAAGGCGGCAAACAGCCATACGAGCCCCACCGCGAGCAGGATATAGCACACGAGGGCTGCCGTCGTGCGGTACCACGGCGGCAGCACCGTCAGGGGCAGCGTGTAGACCTGCGTGGCACGATCCATGACGTTGCTCTTGTAGCGCACGTGCAGCAGGTAACTGCCCGCGGGAATATTCATAAAGGCGACGCGGTTGTTTTTCTGTAATTCCACCCACTCGTCGGAATAGCCCTCCAGCATGTAGGAATACTCGTAGTTATCGCCATTCAGGTAGTCGACAGCCACGAAAGAGACGGCGAAGCCGGCCGTACGGGGCGCAATACGCACCGGGAGGGGGTCGTGTCCGTCGCCCGTATAATCCGACAGCGGCACGAGTGTTCCGTCCGGCAGTTCGAGATCCATGAAGCGCAGCCGGGGTTTGTAGTTAGAGGGAGGCTCGGCCGCGGGGTCTATCCACACCACGCCGTTCACGCCGCCGAAAAAAAGCCGGTCGGTATAGGGACATTTCCAGTAAGCGTCGTCGCAGAACTCGATGACGCGCAAATCGGAAGAGGAGTAGTTGTGGAAAAAGTCATGGCCGGGGCTGTACTGCGCGAGGCCCTTGTTCGTGCTCAACCAGATGCAGCCGTGCGCATCCTCCAGCACGCCGTGTATCATGTCGTTGACGATGCCGTTGCGGCGCTCGTCGGCAGTCCACTTCTTGGGGCAGAAGGTGGTGGACAGGGCGATGGCGATGGGAGGAACCATGCCGCCCACCATGACAGCGGCCATCACCTCATAGTTGCCGGAGGCAAGGGCTGCCGTGCCAAAGACGTAAGCTGCTTTGTTGAACGGGCCGCCCATATCAATGCTCATCATACCGGCCACGATGGCACCCAGCAGCACCTTGGAGGTGCCGCCCATAGCGTTCAGGCAATCGGTCATGGCCGCGTTGATCATGCCCATGACCGGGTTGATGCCGCACATCACCACGCCGAGGATGAGCATACCGCCCAGCGGGTAGATGAGCATGGGACGGATGCCATTCAGGCTGGCAGGCAGCTTTTCGGTGATCTTTTTCAGCAGCTCGACGATGTAGCCTGCAGCAAAACCGGCCAGCAGTGCAGCAAGGAAGCCGCCGGAAACACCGGTGGTCTCACCCGCTGCAATGCCTGCAAAGTTGGTGCCGTTCATGGCCAGCACACCGCCCACAAAACCGACCGCCAGACCCGGACGGTCCGCGATGGACATGGCGATGAAGGCAGACAGGATGGGCAGCATGTAACCGAAGGCTGCGCTGCCCACCGTCTTAAAGAAGGCAGCGACCGGGGTGTTCATGCCAAAGTTGGAGGGATCGATGGTGTAATCGTCCAGCAGGAACGCCAGTGCGATCATGATGCCACCGCCCACCACGAAGGGCAGCATGTGGGAGACACCGTTCATCAGGTTCTTGTACAGAGTGCGGCCAAAGTTATCCTTGCCGGAAGCATCCTCGGCGGCCTGTGCGCCGCCCTCGGCGTGGTAAACAGGCACCTCGCCGTGCACGATCTTCTTGATGAGCTCCTCCGGCTTGTGGATGCCATCGTCCACCCGGGTGAACAGCACCGGCTTGCCGTCGAAGCGGGCGGTCTCCACCTTCTTTTCTGCTGCCACGATGATGCCGTCGCAGTTTGCAATTTCATCTTTCGTCAGGAGATTCTTTGCGCCGTCGGAGCCGTTGGTCTCCACCTTGGTGGGCAGACCCAGCTTGTCACCGGCCTTGGTCAGGGCTTCCGCTGCCATATAGGTGTGGGCGATGCCGTTGACACAGGCGGTGACGGCCAGCACACGGTAGCCGTTCCGGGGGATTTCCTGTTGGGTGAAGCTCTCCTCGCCAAATTGGGCATCCTCCTGGGCGTCGATGGCGTCGAGAAATTCGGTGGGCGTCTTGGCGGCGCGCAGCTTTTCGACGAAGTCATCGTTCATCAGCATCTGCATCATACGGGCCAGCATGTCCACATGCAGGCTGCCGTTTTCCGGAGCCGCAATGGCAAACAGCAGGTCGGTGGAACCGTCGTCCTCGGCATTGTACTGCACGGGGCTGCTCAGCCGCAGCGCCGCCAGACTGGGACGGGTGACTACATTGGTCTTGGCGTGGGGCACCGTGATGCCGTTGTCCACATAGGTAGAGCCCTCGGCCTCGCGGGCGTAGAGCGCCTTTTTGTAGGCCTCCTTGTCGGTAATATTGCCGTGGGTGGCCTGCAATTCCACCAGTCGGCTCAGGATCTGCTCCTGCGTCTGCAGCGCCTCGTCCAGCGCAATGGACTGTGCCGTGAACAATTCCGTGATTCGCATAGTGTGTCTCCTCTTCTTGTTTCCTTCTATCGCTCAAATCGTCGCCAGCAGGGCGTCGATTTTTTCCTTCTTTGCCAGCCCGAGGCTGAACGCAGTGGCACTGCCGCAGGCAGTCCCCAGACGCAGGGCTTCCAGATAGCTGCCGCTGCGCAGGTAGCCTGCCACGAAACCGGCCACCATGCTGTCGCCTGCGCCCACGCTGTTGACCACCTTGCCCTTGGGGCAACCGATGCGGTGCACCTGTCCCTGCTCGTCCAGCAGCAGCGCACCGTCCCCGGCCATGCTTACCAGCACGTTGCGAGCGCCCTTTTGCTGTAGGGTGCGGGCCGCAGCAATGATCTCTTCGTCCGTAGTCAGCACCCTGCCCACGATCTCGCCCAGCTCGTGGTTATTGGGCTTGATGAGGAAGGGGTGATACTGCAGCACATTCACCAGCAGGTCGCGGGTCGCGTCCACCACCGTATGCACACCGTGGCCTTCCAGACGGGCCAGCAGACGCTCGTAGGTATCCTGCGAAAGGCTTGCCGGGATGCTGCCCGCCAGAATGAGGATATCATCCTCGTTCAGGCTGTCCAGCTTCTTTTCCAGCTCCTGCATGGCGCTCTCCGGAATGTCGGGACCCGCGCCGTTCAGCTCGGTCTCCTGCCCTGCCTTGATCTTGACATTGATGCGGGTCATGCCCTGTTCCAGATGCACAAAATCGGTCTTTAAGCCCTGTGCAGCAAGACCGCGTTCCAGCCATGCGCCGGTCTCACCGGCCACAAAGCCCAGCGCCACGCTCTCGCAGCCCAGCTGTGCCAGCACACCGGACACATTGATGCCCTTGCCGCCCAGCACGCAGTCCTCGCCTTTGGCGCGGTTCACCTCGCCTACTTCCAGCGGTGCATCCAAACGCACCACATAGTCAATGGCCGGGTTGAATGTTACGGTATAAATCATACTTCCGTCTCCTTTACCAGCGTGAATTGTTTGTATTTGGGGTTGGGGCAGCGGTTGGTGAGAATGGCACCGCCCTGCAGGTCGGCAATGACTGCCGGGTAGATGCGGGAAAACTTGGCATCATCCACAAGGAACCAGGCTTCCCGTGCACGGTGCACTGCCGCTGCTTTCACGGCAGCTTCCTCGGGGTCCGGCGTGGTAAAACCGGCATCCAGCGCCACACCGTTGGCACCCATGAACGCCTTGGTAAAATTGTAGCGCTGCAGGCTGGTGACTGTGGGTGCACCCACAATGGCCTCGGTCTGGGGCCGCAGCAGTCCTCCGGGCAGATACACCCGGCAGCCCTTTCGGGCCAGTGCCCGGGCATGGGCCACGCCGTTGGTCACATAGCTGGCTTTGAGGGCGTCCCCCGCCAGTGCACGCACCAGCTCCAGCGTGGTGGAACCGGCATCGATGAACACAAAATCATCGGCGTTGATGAGCTTTGCCGCCGCCTGCGCGATGCTGCGCTTCTGCTCCACAGCCTGCGACTCCTTGGCCTCCATGGTGGGTTCATCCGCCAGAAAACGGCTGTCCGGCAGGGTGGCACCGCCGTGCACCTTGTTCAGCTTGCCCAGCCGGTCCAGTTCGGTCAGGTCGCGCCGGATGGTGGATTCGCTGGTGTTCAGCGCCTCGCACAGTTCCTGCACCGTCACGGTGCGCTTGCGGTTCAGCTGTTCCATGATCAGGCTGAAGCGTTCTTCTGCCAGCATCGGCATCCTCTCCTTTGGTTTGATCTTATCTTTGATGGTTTATGACCGTTTGTGCGTTGTTTTGGTTGATTGCATCTTTATTATAGCAAATACAGCGTCAAAATCAATCGCTTTCAGTCAATTTCATTCATTTTCGTTCACAAAAAATTGTCTTTAAATTTGTGCAGGGAGCACAAAAGCTGGGATACAAGCATTTTGTGCAAACAAAAAAGCCGCCGTGCGTACCAATCGCACAGCGGCCGGAGAGATGGCTTATTGAGAAATCACTCGGCAGTCCAGTAGAAATCGTCGCCGGGCATTGCGCCGCCCACTGCCTTGGGGTCGGCATCAAACAGCACCTGCAGATAAGCGGATGCGTTGGTCTTGAGCTCGTCGCCGGTCAGGCAGACGATGTTGCAGTTGGGCAGGGCCTTCTTGGCAATGGCAGCCTTGGCCACAACACTCTGCTCCTCGCACAGAGCGGCAGTGCCGTCCAGATCGGTGTTGGCAGCTTCCACGCTCTTGGCGTAGTCGGTAAGGAATGCGGCCACAACATCCGGGTGTTCCTCGGCATACTCCTTGCGCACCACGGTCACGCCGGTGATGAGCTGGGTATCCGCGACCTTGTTCCATTCTTCGGTCAGGTCGAGGGCCACACGCAGGGTGTCGTCCTGCAGGCCGGCTGCAGTCACATAGGGCTGGGGCAGAACTGCAATGGCATCCTCGGTATTGGCCATCTGGGCCGTGACCTCGGTGGCCTCGCTGTAGTATTCAATGGTCACGTCCTTGTCCGGGTCGATGCCGTTGGCGTTCAGAAGATAGCGCAGCACGTACTCCGGCGTGGTGCCCTTGTCGGTGGACAGAATGGTACGGCCTGCAAGGTCTGCCATGGACTGGATCGTGTCGCCGCCTTTTTCCACTACGTACAGCACGCCCAACGTGTTGACGGCCACAGCCTGAATGCCGCCCTCCGTCTTCTGATACAGGGTGGCGGCCAGATTTGCCGGGATGGCAGCCATGTCCAGCTCGCCCTTCATCAGCAGCGGCACGATCTCATCGGCAGCGCCGTAAAGCTGCAGGTCGTAATCCATGGAAGCGGTGCCATCCTCTTCCATGCTCAGCAGGTTGACAAGGCCCATGGTGGTGGGGCCTTTCAGGCCGGCAATGCGCAGAGCATCGGTGGTGGACAGTTCCTTTGCTTCCTCACTGGAAGCGGCTTCCGAAGCAGCCTCTGGGACAGCTTCGCTGGAAGCTGCACTGGATGCAACAGAGCTGGATGCCGCACCGCCGCAGGCGGCAAGGCTCAGCGCAAGGGCCAGAGCCAGCAGCATGGATGTCAGTTTTTTCATGCAGGGATTCCCTCTTTCCTCACAAGACCGCGCCGTTTTGTGCCTGAAAATTTTGCACAGAACCATGGGTCGGTCTTTTCATATTTTTTACAAGGCAAATTTGCAAAATCATTTGCTTTGCGGGTCTAAGTTTACTATAATAGAGTCAAAAATACCGTTGCGTGTGCAACGGAATTGCAGGAGGGCTGTGGGAAGCCGGATCTTTCCCACGGAATTGTGATGAAAAACTTTCTTCCGCTGTTATGCTCCACCTCTTTATTCAATGGTCTGACCCCTGAAGAGCTGCAGACCCTGCTGGCTCAGCTGGGTGCCGTTATGCGCAGCTATGGCAAAGGCGAAGCGCTTGTTCTGGCGGGCGAACCCAACCGCAGGGTGGGCATCGTACTGTCCGGTGAGCTGGAAGCCTACCGTCCCGGGCCGCAGGGTGCGCGCATTCCCATCACCCACATGGAACCGGGCGGCGTGTTCGGCGATGTGCTGAGCGGTTCCAGTCTGGCAAGCCCGGTCACGGTGATGGCTTCGGTGCCCTGCGAGGTGCTGCTGATTCCCTACGAGCGGCTGCTGCTTTCGGATGG
>OLWP01000593.1_pt1 | contig 12564 bp, 18 predicted proteins | sample 1673741 | NCBI WGS metagenome assembly OLWP01 (sample SAMEA103958125, study PRJEB25191) | human gut metagenome
CAATGTAGGAGGACTTCCTGATTTCGTTGATTTCAAGGAAATCATTGAGCCACTACGCAACCTTTTCAAGGATGAGGTTCGTAAGGCTGGTCTTGAGCTTGGAATACCAGAACATCTTGTATTCCGTCAGCCATTCCCAGGTCCGGGACTTGGAATCAGAATTATCGGCGAGGTAACAGCTGATAAGGTTCGTATCGTTCAGGATGCTGACTTTATCTACCGTTCAGAGGTTGACAAGGCCGTAGCTGAGTACAAGAAAGCTAACGGAAAGGCTCCAGCATGGATGCCAAACCAGTATTTCGCAGCCCTCACTAACATGCGTTCCGTTGGTGTTATGGGTGACGAAAGAACTTACGATTATGCGGTTGCACTTCGTGCAGTCAACACAATTGATTTCATGACAGCAGAGAGCGCAGAGATTCCATTTGAGGTTCTCCAGACAGTCATGAGCAGAATTATAAATGAGGTGCGTGGGGTCAACAGAGTATTCTATGATCTGACTAGTAAACCACCTGGAACGATTGAGTTTGAATAATTAAAAATTTCTGGAAAGCCTTATAAACAGGGCGTTTCCGGGCAGATAAAGTTCTATTTGATAACAAAATGATAACACTGGATATTTTGGCATTATTTATCAGGTATCCTGTGGTTATCGAGTAATATGTGTGAAACCGACAAAAAAGGTCTTACTGAATTGAGTGAAATCAATTTGGTAAGGCCTTTTTTCGTCGGCTTTTATTTTGCGTTTTTTGGATAGTTGTAACGCCACTGATCATATTCTTCCTGAGTGATCTCGCCGGATTTGAGTTTTTCTGCCTGTTCCTGCCACGCATGGAACATATCGAACATGGAAAGGTAGGTGGTTCCCTTGGCCTTGTCCAGCCGGAGACAAAGTTCTCCGTCAATCTCATCAATGTGAAGCCCGTAAAGGTCTTCTAAGGTAAATAAGGTATGCATCAGTCCAACGTAACTGTCAATATCCGGGACAGCAAGAGCATGAGGGGATACTTCAAAAATATCAGCCAATGCGTTCAGATATTTTTCTTTTGGACTGCGTGCCCCTTTTTCATACTGTGCAATGCGGACATCAGCCTGTGAATCACTGAATCCCAGCTGTTGACCCAAATATTTCTGCGTGAAACCACGCAGAAGTCTGAAATGGTGGATTCTTTCGCCTATTGCCATATGTTTATATCTCCTGTCTTTTTCTTGATAGGTTGAGTATAGCATATCCAAATGGTAGAGACAAGAAAATCCATACAAAAAAGTATGGGTAAATGTATTGAAAGTACTTGACCCATACAGAATAGTATAGTATAATTCAACCAATACAAAATAGTATAGTAAAAAGAAAGGAGAAATTTTCTATGAGTAAAATGTTTATGAATGTGAAAGAGGTCATGGAAGTCCTGGAAGTATCGGAGTCCTATGCATACAAGCTGATGAAAAGGCTAAACAGGGAATTGCAGGCAATGGGATGTCAGACAATCGCAGGAAAAGTTGACCGGAAGTATTTTTATGAGCAGTTCTATGGAACAAGATCGAATGATGGGAGGAATTAGGAATGGCAATTTACAAGAATGACAATGGCACCTGGTATGTAATGATTCGTTATCAGGACTGGACAGGTGCAAGAAAACAGAAATGCAAACGAGGATTTTCTACAAGAAAAGAAGCTGCGGACTGGGAATTACAATTCAAATTACAGAAGAAAGCAAGCGTGGATATGACAATGGAAAGCTTTTGCACTATGTATGAAGAAGATGTCAGACCTTCTTTGAAGCAGAGTACCTGGCTTACAAAAGAAAATATTATTCAGAAAAAGATTCTTCCGTATCTTGGAAAACGTAAAGTATCGGAAATTACAGCTAAAGATGTGATGGACTGGCATAACCAGATGAGAAAACTGAAAACGAAAACAGGAAAACCGCTTTCGCCAACGTATCTGAAAACGATACATGGACAATTAAGCACTATTTTTAATCATGCAGTGAAATATTACGATCTTAGCACTAATCCGGCAAGAAAAGCTGGGGCACTGGGAGAAGAAGAAGGCAAGGAAATGTTGTTCTGGACAAAAGAGGAGTATAAGCGATTTGCAGAAGAAATGATGGACAAACCTCTTTCCTACTATGCTTTTCAACTGCTTTACTGGTGTGGAATTCGTTCGGGCGAGCTGCTTGCTTTAACACCAACAGATTTTAATTTCAAAAAGAAAACGCTTCGGATCAATAAGTCCTATCAGCGTTTGAAAGGAGAAGATGTAATCAGTACGCCAAAGACAAAGAACAGTGTACGGACAGTCATAATGCCACAGTTTCTGTGTGATGAAATGCAGGACTGCCTGAAATTATATTACAGTTTAAAGCCTGACGACCGCATTTTTCCGGTAACAAAATATTATCTGAATCATGAGATGGAAAGAGGCTGTAAAGCGAGTGGGGTAAAGAAAATCAGAGTTCATGATCTCAGGCATAGTCATGTATCCCTGTTGATCAATATGGGGTATACCGCACTAGCAATCGGAAAAAGGGTTGGACATTCAGCAGAAAAGATTACTTACCGGTATGCACATCTGTTTCCGTCGGTACAGCAGGACATGGCAGAGCAGCTGGATGCGGAAAATATGGATGAAGAATTAAATGAAGTAGAAGGAGGACTTGCAAATGTCGGCTAAATGTCTGGATCAGCAGGGACGTTGGAGAAATAAAGTTGTAGCATTTCGGATGTCACCGGAAGAAGATGAACTTCTGGAGACGGCAGTACGGCTATCGGGATTAACCAAACAAGAATATATTATCCGAAGATTGCAGGAAAAAGAAGTTGTGGTTACAGGAAATCCCAGGGTGTATAAAGCTTTGAAGAAGGAACTTGAAAAGGTACTGGGTGAGCTGAAACGTCTGAAAAAGGGAGAAGATGTGCCGGAGGATTTATTGGAAGTGATTCGGCTTATCACAATAACAATGGCTGGAATGAAAGCGGAATAAAAGAGCCTTTAAGTGTCGGCAAACACCTAAAGGCAGGGATTTGGTAGAATACTCTTCCCAAAAACTTCTATGAGTATTCTATCAAAAACCACTCTTTCTTTCAACGGGAAAATAAGGAGGATTTGATGGAAAACAAAAGAACAGAAACAAATAAAACAGTACAGAAAAGGCTGGAACCGGAACTGAAACTCATCAATATGGATACGGTGGAAGTGGAGCAGATTGAATGGCTGCTTTATCCATTTATTCCCTATGGAAAAGTAACAATTATACAGGGAGATCCGGGAGAAGGAAAAACGACAATGGTGCTTCAAATTATTGCAAAACTGACCAGAGGAGAGTCTATTCTTCCAGCTGATTCAACAAAAGATAAAAGGATAGATATTGATAGTGAAAGCGATATGGTAGATGCAGAAAATATTGAAAACAATGCGTCAACACAGCATTTGGAGGCACCAGTAAATGTAATCTACCAGACTGCAGAAGATGGTCTTGGAGATACGATAAAACCAAGATTACTTGCTGCAGGTGCAGACTGCACAAAGGTCATGGTTATCGATGACAGTGAGCAACCGCTGACGATGGCAGATGTCCGGTTGGAAGAAGCAATTGTGCAGACAAAAGCCAGAATGGTTGTGCTTGACCCGATTCAGGGCTTCCTTGGATCAGAGGTGGATATGCACAGGGCTAATGAAATCCGTCCTTTGATGAAACGTATAGCAGTCTTGGCAGAAAAATATCATTGTGCGATTATCCTGATCGGACACATGAACAAGAACAGCAATGGAAAATCATCTTACCGGGGACTTGGTTCTATTGATTTTCAGGCAGCTGCAAGAAGCGTTTTGATTGTCGGACGAATTAAGGACGAACCGGAAGTAAGAGTTGTGTGCCATACAAAGAGTTCCCTGGCACCGGAAGGCAAAGCTATTGCATTCCGTCTGGATAAAAACAACGGATTTGAATGGATTGGGGAATATGACATTAGTGCAGATGAATTGCTCAATGGAGAGGGAAAAGGACAGAAAACCCGGAAAGCAAAAGAATTTCTGCTTGAGATACTGGCTGATGGAGGTATGGCACAAAAGAAAATTGAAGAAGAAGCAGAAAAAATGGGAATTAAAAAGAAAACACTGAGAAATGCCAAAATGGAACTGGGAATAGATTCTATAAAACGTGGAAATCAGTGGTATTGGATGTTGTCAGAGTAGAAAAAGGAAGATGGCAAGATGACCATAACTTAAGAATAGGGCATCTTGCCACCTTGAAAGGAAATCAGATGAAAAATAGAAATGTGCAGATTCCATATGACTTATTCTTTCAACTGTTGCAATATTTCCTGATGGAGAATTATGAGGGCGAAGAAATCATAAGGAAAGGGTTAGAAAAGAAATTGAATGCAATGGTAGATCGGGAGCTATACAGCAAGTACAAAACAGCACCAACAGAGGAAGAAAGAGAAAAGTCCAGGCAGGAATACCTGGAAAGGAAGGGAATACCGGAAAACTTTCGTTGGTAGAGATTCTTGCTGATCACTTTATAACAGGAGCGTGTCACGCACCTGTAAATATCAGACAAGGCGAAAGCATGTAAGGTGTAGCCGGGAGGTTATAGATTACCCGATTATTTATAGGCGAATTACAAGTTGCGAAAGGGAGCCCTGAATCAGGGCCTCCTTACAGCAGGATAATAGAAAGGAGCATACAGCAATGAGAGAAGGAAGATTAGGTTATAACAGCAGTAACGATAGATATGGCTTATTGTCATCAGATTTATGGATTGATACAGGATTTCATTGTGGGGAATGCCTGGAAGTACTAATTGATGATCAGTGGGTGCAGACCAGAATGGAGATGAATCCGGCAAGGGAATGGTATCTGGTAGGAACACCGTACTGCGGAGATCTGGAATATATTCGGGCGAGAATACAGTAATAGATTAGTTAAGTGAGTAACGCAGAAGCAATCCGACCAGCAGGAGGAATAATGGTCTCCGCTTCGCTTCGGTCGGTGCAGAACAGATGTCCCCAGACGTCTTGCACCCCCCCGGTAGGGCGCAAGGGTACTTTTGATGGACGGTACGGCTGTCGAAAGTGCTTTTGCGTTACTTTTGACAAAAGTAACAAAACCGCCGTATCCGGCGAAAATTTCTTAAATATCGCCATAACTGGCGTAAATAAAAATTATGTGCTATCTGGCACTTGCTCAGAAAAGAGGTGAGAAACATTATGATAAAACGAACAATTAGCGGTATGATAGGGAAAGGTTCTTTGGCCCATAACAGGAGAGAGTTTTTCGCAGAGAATGTAGAACCGGACAGAGTACAATTAAATATTTGTTACCAGAATGAAAATCTGAAGGAAGTCTATAAAGAGTTATTTGATGATGCTGTGGGGAGATACAACATCGGAAAAAGAAAAGATCGGCAGATTACAAATTACTATGAAAAAATTCGGCAGGGAAAACAAGAGAAGTTGTTCCACGAAGTGATTTTTCAAATTGGAAATCGAGAAGATATGGCTGTCGGAACAGTAGAAGGAGATCTGGCTGTAAAAGTGCTGGATGAATATGTAAAGGACTTCCAGAAACGGAATCCAACGCTACGGGTATTTGGGTGTTATCTACATCAGGATGAGTCTACTCCACATTTACATATTGATTTTATTCCTTATGTGACTGATTGGAAAGGAAAAGGAATGGACACCAGAGTTTCGTTGAAACAGGCATTAAAAAGTCTTGGATTTCAAGGTGGAAATAAGCATGATACAGAGTTGAACCAGTGGATGAACCATGAAAAAAAGGTCCTGGCAGAGATTGCAAAACAGCATGGCATTGAATGGGAACAGAAAGGTACTCATGAGGAACATTTGGATGTTTATAACTTCAAGAAGAAAGAGCGAAAAAAGGAAGTACAGGAGCTGGAGCAGGAGAAAGAGTATCTAACTGCAGAAAACGAAGAACTGACAGCACAAATTGCGGAATTCAGAGCAGATATCCAGATTTTAAAAGACGATAAGGAACAGGCAAGCAGGGAGAAACAAGAAGCAGAACAAAGGGCAGAGGACGCAGAAAAAGAAGTAAAAAGTCTGGAAGAGCGTCGAGATGTGCTGCAGCCGATTATGGATAATGCCAGTAAAGAAATAAAAGAATATGGAATGATTAAGACGTTTTTACCGGAGGCAGGAACATTTGAACGTGCAGTACCTTACAGAGAAAATAAAATCAAGCCATTGTTTATCAAGATGAAGAATCAGATTGCTGCATTAGCTGGAAAGGTTGTAGAACTTAACAAAACGATAGAAAGCTGGAAAAACAAATATCAAAAATCTACGGAGAAATGTGATGATATCCAAACGCAGTTAGATGATGTGCGTAAAGAAAATGGAAAATTATCAAATGATAATCAACGTTTACAAGAGATTTCGGACAGATATGACAGAGTGGTGCGTATTTTGGGATCAGAAACTGTAGAGGATGTGGTGCAGCAGGATATTAAAGAACAAAGGACACTGGAAGAAAAACGGCGAATGGAGCAAATGCCAAAGGGAAGCGTTCTGAAACAGTTGGAATGGGCAACTCAAAAGAGCCAGATTGAAAACCAACAACGTAAGAAAAATAAAACAAAATACAAAGGATTGGAGATTTAGACTATGAAAAAACAGATTTATGATGAGAAAAATGGAATGAGCTATACGTTGCATGGAGATTACTATTTGCCGGATCTGGTTTTAAGAGAAGAAGAACCGACATATGGAAAATATGGAATGTTACGAAAGCAGTTCTTAAAAGAACACAGATCAGCAAGATATCAATACATGTTATTGACCGGAAAATTGAATGAACATCTGAATCAGATCGATCAGGAAGTCAGAGAACAGGTGGAAACGCTTATGGAACAGATGACAGAAAAACAGGGTGTAACTGAAGAATTAAAGGCACAGGATCAGATGAAGTGGGTTAGGTTAATGAATAATATAAAAGTTAGTGCAGAAGAGATTATATTGAAAAACATGGTATATGTGTGAGATCGTTCTTTTACACTTTTGTATATATTAGAATAGCACTTTAGAAAGCACTATGGTAAAATAAAGTGAAGGTAAATCGGAATTTGGAGGATTGAATTATGTGGAATGAATTAGGTATAAGTGGAGGAACCGCAATTGTTATTTTGATTGCGCTGTATTTCGTTATCAAATGGGCAGTGAAAAATGGCATCAAAGAAGCCTACAGTGCAATCACTGGAAAGAAAACTGTTGAAGATATCCAAAACGAAAAAGAGCTGAAAGAACTTGGATTGGATTCAGAAGATCAATAACTTCAAGTTTGTGGAATCGACTGAAAGGAAGCATTATATGTTCTATATTTATATTATTTTTGACTTTGCAATGGCAGTGATTATGCTTTTATTTGGAATATGGTTTTATAGGTCAAAAGGACAAGCATCCAAATTCTTGTCTGGTTATAATATGAAATCAGCAGAAGAACGAAAAAAATATGATGAAAATGCTATGTGTAAGGCATATGGGAAGAGAATGATGCTTATGTCACTTCCTTTTATTGCTGGAATGATTATAGATATTTGGCATATAGGAATCGGTTGTTTAATTGCATGGGTGATATGGTTTGTTATGTTTATTCTGCTACTTATGGATAGACATAAAAGAGAAGGTTAATTTATAGAGGAATAGAATGCTTTTGGGGTGAAAATACCGTTTATTTGTTTTAGACATACGATGTCCGGTTGAAAATTAGCGGATTCTCGTTTTATGTCGTGGTAATTTTGATACATATTGGTAAGCTGTAAGTGGAAGAGAGGTAGAGACATGGACACAAAAAAGATTGGAGCTTTTTTAAAGCAATGTCGTAAAGAAAAGAATCTTACGCAAGAGCAGCTTGCCGAGAAGTTTGAGGTATCTGCAAGAACAGTTTCCAGATGGGAAACAGGAATAAATATGCCAGATCTCAGTATACTTGTTCAACTTGCTGAATATTACGATGTTGAGATGAGAGAGCTCCTGGATGGAGAAAGGAGCCAGACTATGAATAAAGAGATGAAAGAAACACTGGACAAAGTTGTGGTGTATGAAGGATGGGTGAAACAAAAAGCATTAAAGGCTGGAAATCTTGCATTTGCATCAATGTTTGTGATTAGTGTGTTAGCGATTATTATTCAGATGTTATTAACGGTGGATATTCGCTTGGTTTTAGGAGAGACAGCAACTGCTTTGGTAGGAGGAATCCTGTACGCCTCTATTATGGTGTACAATGGAATATGGGATAAATGTTTGCCAAAAAGTGCTACTATATGGCGAGATTTTCTCACCAGTGTGATATGTGCAGGAATTTTTACAGTCATCTATGGCATATGTTTATTTAGAATGGGAGCTACAGAAACACAGGTAACACAATTAGCATTGGGATTTCTGATTGGTATTACTATTGTGGCATTTATTGTTCTTAGGCTCTTGGCATTTATTAATCGAAAAAGAAACCAGAATTCGTCAAATGTTCAGGAGAAAAAGGAAACTTCCATATCTAAGGCAGAATGGACAAAAATTTATAATGCACAGAATATAGTAGAGACAGAACAACTTGTAGAAATGTTAAAGCAAAATGGAATAGCAGCTTTTTCACAGGAAGCAGGTGCGAATGTTGCAATGCATGGGGCACCTGGATTTGGAATATATGGTGTGGATATATTCGTGAAAACCGATGATGCAGAGAAGGCAGTACAGTTGATCAAGGAGATTAATAACCAAGAATGAAGAAAATTTTTGACATTTTCACACATGCGTGCTAATATGATTATAGAAAAAGAGTGCTACCGATAGACGGTTAGTCCGATATATGTTTTGACAAAAATTGCCGCTTAGTTTACCAGACCAGGGCGGCTATTTTTGTGGTTTATTATTATCCTTGCCAAAGGTATATCCAAGACCAAAGCAGGTTAAGCCGAAGCTCACTACTGCTATAAAATCAACAATACTCATGGCTTAGCCCTCCTTTCCAGTGGATTCTCTTTCGAGTTTCTATGTAATCAGAGGGTCACAGTCCCTCTGCTGAAGGACTAACCGCCTACCGTTATGATAGCACCCATGATGTAAATTATAGCAGTCAGGGACATTGTATGCAATAAAAAAATACGAAACATAAAAGAGGCTGTAATGAAGATAAAAGATGTTGAAAAACGAACTGGAATTACAAGTTATAATATCAGATTTTATGAGAAAGAAAATTTATTAATTCCGAAAAGAAATCCTGTAAATGGATATCGTGAATATACAGAGGAAGATATTCTTTTGTTAAATCGTATAAAAATGTTAAGGATGTTAGATATTCCGGTTTCAGATATTAGAAAAATTTTATATGAAAAGGAAGCATTAACCAGTGTTTTAAATACACATTTGCTTAAAATTAAAGAAGAAGAAAATAGACTTAGGCAGAATTATTTTTTATGCGAAGAGTTGATAAAAATGGATATGAGTGTGACTGATCTATCAGAAGAGATGTTAGATAAAATGATATCAGGAAAAGAGGAATATATTTACCAATTGGAGAGAATAAAACGGCAGGACAGGATACAAAAAATTTTCGATATTTCTAAATTAATTGTTTGTATTGTAGGGGGAGTAATTGCTGTCATTATGTGCGTGCAATTATATTTGGAATTATGTAATACATATATGAGTGCTCCGTTTAAAGTAATAACTTTTGTTTTGGGTTTGATTTTGGTTGTTTCAATATTACGGATTATAGTGTGTAATGAAACAAAATAAGAATGCGAAGATATTTTTGAGAAAAAGAGGACAAATAGAAAATGTTCTCTTTTTTTCTTGACCTTAAACTTCCTCTAAGGTGTATATATAAGAAAAACAGGGAGGCGAGAGATATGTATGTAAATGTAGAAAATGTAAATTTTGCTTATGATAAGAAGCCAATTGATTATTCCGGGACTCTCAGAGCCACCTGTCCGGACTTTGAGAGCCACCATTCCGGAGAATGGGAGCCATATATTCCGGTAATTCAGAGCCACCTTATTGGACTCTATTACATATATTTCCTTTATACTGTAAATACACACCTTTGGTGTGAATACAGATAAAGGAGGTCGTAAATTATGACCAAGTATCGTGAAATCCTACGCTTGAAAAGCTTAGGATTCAGTGAGAGGAACATCGCACAAAGTTGCGGTGTATCCAGAAACACAGTCGCCAAGGTTTTGAAAAAAGCAGCGGAAATCAATCTTTCATGGCCGCTGGATTTTGACATGACCGACAGTGCGCTAGAGGAGCTGATGTTTCCTAAAGATAAGTCGGCAACGAATAAACGTATGCCAAACTTTGACTACATCCGCAAAGAACTTCTGCGGAACGGCGTAAACAAAAAACTTCTCTGGGTAGAATACTGTGAGGAGTGCCGCATGAGCAGCGAAGAGCCTCTAATGTATTCTCAGTTCTGCTACTACATCCAGAAGGATGAAGAAAAACGCAGGGCTACCATGCATATCCCTAGAAAACCAGGTGAACAGATTGAAGTTGACTGGGCCGGTGACCCTGCTCACATCATTGATCCGGACACCGGAGAAATCACAAATGCATGGATATTTGTAGGTGTATTAACTTACAGTCAGTATGCTTTTGTAAAAGCATATATGAATGAGAAAACCGACAACTGGATCAAAGCTCATGTCCAGATGTTTGATTTCTTTGGCGGTGTCACACCTATGCTCGTTTCTGATAACTGCACAACCGCAGTGAATCATAAAAAGAGTGACTGGTACAACACTGCCTTAAACACAACTTATCATGAGATGGCAGAACATTACAATCTTGCCATCCTTCCGGCTAGAGTCCGGAAACCCAAAGATAAACCGAATGTAGAGGGATCGGTAGGAAAGATATCCACATGGATAACAGCAGCCCTTCGCAATGAACAGTTTTTCTCTCTTGCAGAATTGAATGCTTCAATCCGTGAAAAACTGGATGCCTACAACGCCCGTAAATTCCAGAAAAAGGAATGTAGCAGACTCAGTTTATTTCTTGGGGAAGAAATGCCATTACTGGCTCCGTTGCCTGCTACACCTTTTGAACTGGCTGAGTGGAAACAAGCCACCGTCCAGTTTAACTATCACATCGCAGTAGACAGAATGTTCTACTCCGTGCCTTATCAGTATATCAAAAATAAGGTTGATGTGCGCATAACAGATACAACGGTTGAAATATTTTATAATCACAATCGTATTGCCTCTCACAGACGACTCTATGGACGAAGCGGTCAGTATTCTACAGTGACAGAACATATGCCGCAGGAACACCAGAAATATCTGGAATGGAACGGTGACCGATTCCGTAAGTGGGCTGATTCGATTGGAATTAACACAAGTAAGGTTGTCGATGCAATACTTACCTCCGGCAGGATTGAACAGCAATCCTACAGAAGCTGCATGGGATTACTGAAACTGGCAGAAAAATATTCGCCAGAAAAACTGGAACAGGTCTGCGCTAAGGCGCTCTCTTATTCCGGTAAACCCAGCTATAAAAGTATCAAAAATCTATTGGCTGCAACAAAGGATGCACCTGATACCGAATCAGAATCATTTCAAGCAGTAAAACCACATGGCATAACCAGAGGAGCCAGATACTATGGAGGTAAAAAATCATGACAAATCAAAGTACAATCGATAAACTTATTGAAATGCGTCTGACTGCTATGGCAGATGCATTCCGCATCCAGATGGATGATCCTGCAATGAAGGAAGTTCCATTCGAAGATCGGTTTGGCATGCTTGTTGATGTCGAATACAGCAACCGCAAAAACAATCGTCTGAAAAGGCTGATCCGCCAGGCTGAGTTTGAACAGCCAGATGCCAGCATCGCAGCGATTGATTACCATTCTGGACGAAAGCTGAACAAAGCACTGATCAACCGTCTGGCAACCTGTGAATACATTACAGAATACCGAAACATCTTTATTACTGGAGCAACCGGAAGTGGTAAAACTTATATGGCCTGTGCCTTTGGCATGGAAGCATGCAAGCACTATTACTCAGTACGGTATGTACGGCTTCCTGATCTATTATTGGACTTACAGGCTGCCAGGGACAATGGAACTTTCTCAACTGTCCTGAAGAAATACACCAAGCCAATAGTACTGATCATTGATGAGTGGCTGCTTCTTAAACTGACAGAAGCTGAAGCCAGGAATCTTTTTGAACTGATACATAAACGACGAAAAAAATCTTCAACGATCTTTTGTTCTCAGTTCCGTGAAAGTGAATGGTACCAGCAAATCTGTGATGGTGAAAGTACTCTTGCCGATGCCATCATGGATCGTATATCGTATGATTCCTATAAGATCGATATTGAAAGTGTTGACCCATCTAAAGACCTCTCTATGAGAGAAGTATATGGACTGGATCCAGCAATGGCAAAGTAACTTAATAAACAAAATGGGGTGGCTCCGTTAGTCCGGACAGGTGGCTCTCGCCACACCGGACTGGCGGCTCTGCCGCACCGTAATATTCATTCATACATATTGTCAATGTCAACTGCACCAGTAATCTCACCCTTATTAATGAT
>OLWP01000607.1_pt1 | contig 12384 bp, 14 predicted proteins | sample 1673741 | NCBI WGS metagenome assembly OLWP01 (sample SAMEA103958125, study PRJEB25191) | human gut metagenome
CGCGGGGGAAGGAAGTCTTCCGTACCGACGATGGCGAAAACGGCACAGAAGACTTCCTTCCCCCGCGGAAGCCGTTTTTCACGCATGCAGTACCACATGATGATGAGGACCGGCATGATGTATTCGAGAACCGTCGCGGCCGCCGCGTTGCTGACCTTGATGCAGGCGAAGTAGCAATACTGCGTCCCCAGCATGCCGAGGCATCCGAAGATGATGAGCCGCAGCCTTTCGGCTGAACTTTTCCAGACGGAAACAATGCCCTTCCCCATCAGATGGGAAATAAGAGGGAGGAGCGATCCGGCAACGAAGAGGCGGAAGAATGTCAGCCACTCCGGAGATATGCCCTGCCCCTGCAGAATGTACTGCCCTGCGATGCCGCTGGAACCCCAGAGAATGGAACCTGCGGCGACGAGCAGCACGCCGTGACTGGATAAATTTGCCATGATCTCCCTCCTTTCGTTTTGTCTTATCATTGTAGCACGGAAACAATTTTTGAAAAACCCGCAAAGGGATGGAAAATTTCCTTTCCAAAAAAGTGTCACAAAATACGTCCCCCGCGCATTTGCGGAATCGTCAAATTCGATGCCCCTTCCCATTTATTTAGGGACTGCCGCGCTCCTGTGGAGCAGGGTATTTTCGCCGCTTTCCCCTGTTTTCTCTTCCGCAGTCTCTCCTGCACCTATGATTAAATGTTTTCAATATGCAGAACATTATTTCTTTTTTGCATTTGACTCAGTTTTTGATTCTGCCTATACTGTGGATAGAGGCAAAGGCAGAGCCCTCTGCCTCCTGCACTTAGCCGGCGGACCCTTACTGATGTCTGCACATATACCCCAATATTTGCGGTACTTCTAATTGTTTTCACTGCTTTCGTTCTTCTCAAGATTTTTTTCATTTGATCGTAGTATGAAAATATGCCTCTTGAATGAATCGTAGTGACACAGTAAGGAAAAATCCCCTCCATCCGCCGGCAATTCAAAATAGGACTCTTACCCAAGGAGAGTCCGGAAAATCCCCGCCGCCCGCACGACGGGGATTTTTCCTGCCCGTTTATCATACCTCGTAGCAGGGTATTGTATGAGCGTAGTATAATGAGGAATAATGTCCGAGGGGAATTTCTCCTCCATTTTCCCATAAGAAAGCAAGCCAAATGGCTGCCATAAGGAGTCAAATTATATGCGTATCGCTATTATCGGAGCGGGGCATCTGGGCTATATTATCGCGGAATTTCTTTCCAACGAGCAGTATGACGTCGTCGTCGTCGATTCGGATGAATCGAAGCTGGATGCGATCCGCGACGCGCTGGACGTACTGACGATCCATGCCGACGGCACGAGCCCGTCTTTCATGCGTGACGAAGATATGAAAGGCACGGATATCGTCGTCGCCGTCACCGCCATCGATGAAGTGAACATCATCGCCTGCATCCTCGCCAAGAAGAACGGCATCCCCCATACCATCGCGCGTATCAGGGACCCGAAGTTCCTTGCCGAACCGCCGTCCTACATCAGAGAAAATTTCGACATCGACCTTCTCTTAAGTCCTGAGCTCATCACCGCGCGTGAAATCAACCGCATCCTGATGACGCCTTCGGCACTGAATGTCGAAGACTTCGCAGAAGGCAAGGTACGCCTCATGGAAACGAAACTGGGACCGCGTTCCCCGCTTCTCCATATCCCGCTGAAGGATCTGCGCCTGCCGCAGTCTGTCCTGATCGCTATGATTTTCCGCGATCACAGGATGATCATCCCTCACGGCAATGACGTGCTGCTGCCGCTCGATAACGTCTATTTCCTGGGAAATCCGGAAACTGTCGCCGAGCTTCCGCAGAATGTCGGGGCCGCCAATTACCAGCGCCGCATCCGCCGCGCTCTCATCATCGGGGCCGGCCGCACGGGGCAGATTCTCGCCCCCATGCTGGAAGAACAGGGCATTTCCGTCAAAGTCATCGATAACGACAGGGACCACTGCCGCCTCGTCGCTTCCCGCCTGAAGAAGGGCATCGTCCTTTACGGCGACGGGACCGACATCGATCTTCTGAAGCAGGAAGGCGTCGAGGATGCGGATATCGTCATCTGTATCACAAGCGACGAACGCCTGAATATGATGATGGCGCTCCTGGCCAAGCACCTCGGCGCCCGCCAGACCATCGTCCGCGTCGTCCGCACCGAGTACGTCGCCCTCATGCAGCAGGTCGGCGTCGACATCGTCCTTGCGACCAGGCTTCTGGCTGCCGGCGAAGTCCTCTCCTTCGTACGAAGCGGTTCCATCGAACGCGTCAGCCTCCTCGAAGGTGCGTGCGTCCAGGCTGTCGAAGTCATCGTGCAGGAAGGCTCTCCGCTCGACGGACGCCGCCTGATGGACGTCGATCTTCCGAAGGGCTGCCTCATCGGCACGTACGTCCGTGACGGCAAAGCCTTCATCCCTGACGGCCGCTCTGCCCTCCATGCCGGAGACAGGGCCATCGTCATCGTCGAAGCCGACCAGGCCTCCGACGTCCTTTCCTTCTTCAAAGGCGGGGATTAAGCAATGAATCTTAAAGTCATTTACACCATGCTTTCCCGCATCATGCTCGTCAGCGGGGCTATGATGGCGCTGCCTCTGGCCATTTCCCTCATCATGGGAGGCCCGATCCTCGCCTTCATCTTCTCCATGGCCGTCGCGGGTCTTGCAAGCGTGGTTCTCAAAAAAAGAGGCGTCGCGCAGGAAAACAGCCTGACGCCCAGAGAAGGCACGGCCATCACCGCGCTCTCCTGGCTCCTCTTCGCGCTGCCTTATATATTCAGCGGAACACTGGGGCCCCTGGACAGCCTCGTCGAAAGCATCTCCGGCCTCACCGGCACCGGCGCGACCGTCATCGACGACCTTGGCGCTGTCCCGCAGAGCATCCTCTTCTTCCGCGCCATGACGCACTGGCTGGGAGGCCTCGGCATCATCGTCATCTTCGTCGCCATCTTCCCGCAGATCGGGCGCGGCAGTGCGAAGATGGTCAATGCGGAAAGCACCGGCCCCACCTCCTCGAAAGCCCTTCCAAGGATCAAGGAGACAGCCTCTGCCCTCTTCACCGTCTACCTCATTTTCACGATTGCTGCCGCCGCGGCCTACATGCTCTGCGGCCTCACCTTCCTTGATGCGATAGACACGTCGTTCTCGACGATTGCGACCGGCGGCTTCTCCACGAAGGACGCCAGCATCGCCTACTATAACAACCCCGTCCTTGAGCTCGTCATCGCTTTCTTCATGATCATCTCGAGCGCCAACTTCGGGATTTACGTCGAAGCAAGGAAACGCGGCCTTTCCGCCATTACCGGCGATATGGAATTCCGCACCTACATCGGCATCGTCCTGGCAGCGACGGTCCTTATGACGATTTCCTTAGTCCTTCAGGGAAATTACGGATTCGTGGAAGCACTCCGTGAGACCTTCTTCCAGTCCGCCTCCCTCTCCTCGACGACAGGTTTCGTCTCTGCGGACTTCGACCAGTGGCCGTCCTTTGCGAAATTCATCATCCTGCTCATTATCATCGTGGGCGGTTGCGGAGGTTCTACCGCAGGCGGCCTGAAAGTCATCCGCCTCATCCTCCTCGTGAAGAGCCTCACCTCGATTCTGAAGCTCCACATCCACCCGAGAGCCGTCCTCCACGTCACCGTATCCCACGAAAGATACTCCCAGGACACCATATTCCGCGTCCTCTGCTTCTTCTTCATCTACATGGCCCTCTCCACACTCTGGGCCGCATGCATGATGATGGACGGAGTCGCCTTCATGGACGCCATCGGAGTCTCCTTCTCCACCATGTCCAACGCAGGCCCGGCCTTCGGCCAGTTCGGAGCCACCTGTACCTACTCGGCACTCCCCGATTTCAGCAAATTTGTCGTCTGCCTCTCCATGCTCTTCGGCAGACTCGAATCCGTCACACTCCTTGCCATCTTCATCCCTTCCTTCTGGAAAAAGAGCGGATGGTAAGAAAAATGAAAAGGGCTGTGGTAAATGGATAATCATTTATCACAGTCCTTTTTGATGGAAGAAATTATCAGATTTTTTTACATTTCCTTTTGACAAAGTCTATTATTGTCACACTAAAAGTTATAATTAGGATAAGAAGGAAAAATGCATGACACAGATGAATCCTTCTTAAAGATAATCATACGTTGATGAAGAAGGGATGAAGGAAATGAAGTACGGAGTATCGGGAACAGGCGATGTGGGACATGTCATCGCAAGCAAATTAATCGACCTCGGCCATGAAGTCATGATGGGTGCCAGAAGTGCATCGAGCGAAAAAGCGCAGAAATGGGCTGAAGAACATGGCAGCCATGCCTATTACGGAACATTTGAAGATGCTGCCAAATTCGGGGAACGCGTCTTCAACTGCACGCAGGGAATTCATGCTATCGAAGCACTGGAACTGGCAGGAAAAGATCACCTCAATGGAAAAATTCTGATTGACACTTCGAATCCATTCCACTATGAAGACGGCCATATTTCCCTTGATCCTAAGTACAGCGGAAACACAAGCCTTGGCGAAGAAATCCAGAAATTTCTCCCAGAGACCAGAGTGGTAAAAACCCTGAACTACATCGGCAGCTCCATGATGGATTTCAATTATGATGATAATGACTCTGACTATGCTCCCTTTACTGCTTTCTACTGCGGCAACGACTCTGATGCCAAGAGGGAGACAGCCATACTCCTCTATGACTTCGGCTGGCGAGACCTCCTGGATATCGGAGACATTTCCATGTCCCGCTATACGGAGATGCTGGGCGTTTTTTGGGTACCGCTCTATAAGAAATTTAATTCCATGAAATGGGGCTTCGCATTATCCAGAAACTTTGAGAAAACGCCGGAAAAAATTGCCTTATCAAGAGGATACCTGGGAGCAAAGCCTACGGGGAAAAAATGGCATGGTCACGAGATCTATATACCGATTCCCAATCCCGCACATAAACAGCCGGAAGGCATCGATATGAAACAATATATCCTTGATGGTGATGGCACAAATAATATTTGTACAGATCTGCAAGGTGATATGACTAAAGCTCTTAATGATGAAAATTAAGTGAACGAAACAAAATAGAGTAAAAGAACACCGCTGCATGACTTGGAATGAGCCATACAGCGGTGCTTTTTTAGTATCCTTCGCCTTACCGGATATTTAATTCTTTAATCAGTGCCTGCTGGAGGACATTTGAGAAATTGACGCCTTTTTCCTGCGCCATCGTATCAAGCCACTGCGGGATGCTCAGCGTCTTCTTGATGGCTTTTGTATCGTACTTTCTCCGATACGCCAGTGTATCCGCTTTGACCAAAGTGACGATATCATCTTTGTTTTCTTTATGCACCTCATTGATTGGCGTCGGAGACGGTGCTGAAATGTGATTTTCTTCCATATCCCAGAGCATCAATGTCAGTGCATCTTCTGCCATCTCGCAGCATTCCTGAATCGTTTCTCCCTGAGAAAGACAGCCCTCTATATCCGGAAAGGAAATCGTATACCCGCCCTCCGGTTCAGCATGAAAAACAGCTGGATAAACATATTTCATGAGAATCCCTCCATCGCACCATTTTCTTTATTATATACGTAATCATACGTATCGAAAACAGGACGAATCCTCTCAGGATATCATCATCCGCCCCGCTTAAACATTTCTTTGCCTGAATTAAAGAAAATTTTAGGAATTGTTTGCATTGAGTCAATCACCTCATGGTATCTTTATTTCATCGAGGTGATTACCATATTTGCACTGAACAATTTTGATATAGGAGTCCTGTACCTGATCCAGGACTCCCTCCGCTCGCCGATTCTGACGAGCTTTCTGGAATTCATGACTGACCTGGGGAATAACGGCTATGTCTGGATCGCCCTTGCCGTCCTTCTGATGACCATCAGGAAATGCAGAAAAGCAGGACTTACGACGATGCTCGCGCTTGTCATCAATGTCATTCTTGCCAACGGCATCCTGAAGCACCTGGTCCAGCGCCCCCGCCCCTTTGACACCTACGGCGGCCTTCAGGTCCTGATCCACCGCCCGGCCGACTGGTCCTTCCCGTCCGGCCATGCATCAGCGTCCTTCGCTGCTGCTTTCGTCCTCTACCATTACCTGCCGAAGAAATTCAGCATTGTTATGTTCGTTCTCGCCGCGCTCATCTCCTTCTCGAGACTTTACCTCGGCGTCCACTATCCCACCGACGTCTTCGCCGGCGTATTCGTCGGATACTTCTCCGCATGGCTCTCTGAAAAGATCACCGGCTTCTTCGGCAAAGACACAGGAACCAAAGTCACCGCCATCATGGCCAAACGCCCCGGCAGGAAATCCGCCGAGCATGCGTGACCATTTTATCGCATAGATGATTAATTCCAACCCCTCCGAAAAAAGGAACTGTGAAAGAAAACGATACCTTCACAGCTCCTTTTTTCAATGCAGGAAACCCTTCCATATTTAAACAAAATTTTATCGTTTATTAGATTTTCAGAAAGCACCTCATGATATACTTAAAATGACGAAACGAGGTGATGGCAGATGTTTGCTTTTGATAACTTTGAAATAGGCTCGCTTTACCTGATTCAGGACTTCATGCGCACTCCGAAGCTGACGGATTTCCTGGAATCCATGACGGACCTAGGAAATGCAGGCTTCATCTGGCTGGCCCTCGCCATCGTCCTCATCTGCACGAAGAAATACAGGAAGGTCGGGTATGCCACATTTCTTTCCCTGGCAATGAACCTCATCCTGACGAACGGCATCCTGAAGCATATTTTCAAAAGAGCCCGTCCCTTTGACACATATCCGGACCTGCAGCCGCTCATCCATGAGCCGACGGACTGGTCGTTCCCATCCGGCCATTCCTCTGCTTCCTTTGCCGCTGCTTTCGTCCTCTACCATTACATGCCGAAGAAATTCAGCATTCCTGCGCTCACCCTCGCCACGCTTATCGCCTTCTCGAGGCTTTACCTAGGCGTCCACTACCCGAGCGACGTCATCGGAGGCGCCGCGATCGGTTATTTCACCGCCTGGGCGTCTGAAAAATTCATAACCTACACGGAGAAAAAAACGGGCGCGAAATCGCAGAATCTGGCTCATAAGAAAAGGGCAGAAAGTGCATGAATTTCCACTACCATCCAATTCATGAAAAGAAGCCGCAAAGAGACAAAATATCCCGTCTCTTTCGGCTTTTTTCATGCATTTTCCTCCTGCGCCTGACACTCATTTCAAACTTCATAAAAACTTTAAAATCTATTATATTTCATGAAAAAAATTCCATGTATATTATAGTCAGGCGAAAGCAAAGGAGCCTAAAAGGAATAAGGCATCATCCGGAATACCCCGGAGCACCTCCCTGGAACCTGCCTGCGGCGCCATATCGCAGGTCGCTTCTCTTTCGCTGATACATTTCACAGCCAAATATTTTGAAGGCCGTTAACTTCTGCCAGCACCACCTTCCGCAGGCAGGAGCCTTCCCAATTGTCCGGCGCGCCCACGCCCAGGACACGGCCGAAAGAATCAACTGGCTGGATCCATCCTATGGTCCGGACTCCCGAACGCCGGACCTGGAGAGACAGGTGCTCCCACATTTCCTGTCTCTCCGTATCACTCTTTTTCCAAACTACCTTTCAAAAACGAAAACGGACCCTGTTTCTGGAGTTTCCACCAGAGCAGGGTCCGTTTTCAATTGTTTATTCTTCAATATAAGCACCGAGAAGGTTGTCTATATCCGTCTTCGCGTAGACATCGGCATCAGCCACGATGTCCCATTCGCCATTCATCATGCACCAGATCGTGAGGACGCCGAAGAAATGGCTCATCAGCAGTTTGGAGAGCATATCGAGCGGGGCATCTGCACGGAGCTCGCCTTTTCCCTTGCCAAGGCCGGTCACGAAGATATCCATGACCGTATTGCGGATGCCGTCGAGGCATTCCCTCGTCCGGGAATCCGGCGTTTCCGCCTCCATCGTTTCCTTCATCCACTGGCGCACCAGGCGCACGCCCGACCAGGAAGCATCCTTGTAAAGCTCGATGAAGTAGTAAAGGCAGCGTTCCCTGACGTCTCCGTCATAATCGATCGCCTTCTTGATGATGGTCTGGATCGACTGGAAGGAAAGCTCCGCCACGACCTCTTCCCCGGAGGTGATGGTGAGGGTCCCCAGTTGACTGCCCGCCGCCACCGGCGCCGTCTTTTGTGATATCCTCTACAGACACGTGGTCAAATCCTCTCTCACTAATCAGCCGTCTTGCGGATTCCAAGAGCCTTGAACGCGTCTTTTCCGCCTTCTTCGTTAAAGCCATGATGCCTCCTCACTGTCACTAAGCATACTATTTCTTACAGTATACTAAAAAAGCATTTGTCTTGCAATGACTTATGGTCAATTTCTATATCCGGTCACTTCCCTGTCAGGAAAACGCATCGTTTCTATTTCGATAAAAATCATAATAGATTGCGAAAATGCCAACCTTGAATACCCCCTATTTCCTTGAGAGCCATCCTCATTCAATGCTATACTTGAATTACCCGGCAGCGGGAAATCCCGCGATCTGCCGTTTTTCGAATCAATAGATTCCGAGTACTGAGAGGATGTGTCCATATGGGAACAAGAAACGTACCGCCGTTCCGCAATGACGTCGTAGGAAGCTTCCTGCGTCCACAAGTCATTCATGAAGCGCGCCGCAATCTGGAAGCAGGCAAAATCACAGCTTCCGAACTTCGCCAAATCGAAGACGAAGAAATCAAGAAACTTGTCGCCAAGGAAATCGAAAATGGTCTCCATGCCGTGACCGACGGAGAATTCCGCCGCACTTACTGGCATCTGGACTTCCTTAAAAACCTTGAAGGAGTAGGAAAGGTCAAGGCCGAAGAATGGTCCGTCCATTTCAAAGGCCACCAACCCAAAGCCGCTACCGTGAAAATCACCGGCAAAATCGGCTTCGGCGATCACCCCTTCGTCAAAGACTTCGAATATCTGAAGAGCGTCGCAGGAGACACCATGGCCAAGATGACCATCCCGTCCCCGAGCATGCTCCACCTCATCTGCTGCGTCCGTGAAGAAAACTACCAGCCGATCGACCTTTACAAGAACGAAGACGACCTCTACAGAGACATCGCCCTCGCTTACCAGGAAGCTATCCGCACCTTCTACAAAACAGGCTGCCGCTACCTCCAGTTCGACGACACCTCCTGGGGCGAATTCTGCGATCCTGACAAGAGAAAAGCCTACGAAGCAAGAGGGCTCGACCTCGACAAGATCGAAAAGAACTACGTGAAAATGATCAACCTCGCCCTCGAAGCCAAACCAGCTGACATGAAAATCACCATGCACATCTGCCGCGGCAACTTCAGATCCACCTGGTTCTCCTCCGGCGGATACGATCCGGTCGCTGAAATCCTCTTCGGCCACTGCAACATCGACGGATTCTTCCTTGAATACGACTCCGACCGCGCAGGCGGCTTCGAACCGCTGAAGCACATCCAGAAACAGCAGGTCGCCCTCGGCCTCATCACCTCCAAATTCCCGCAGCTCGAGAAATTTGAAGACGTCAAGGCACGCGTAGAAGAAGCCTCCCAGTACGTCCCCAAAGACCAGCTCTGCCTGAGCCCCCAGTGCGGCTTCGCCTCCACCGAAGAAGGCAACGCCCTCACTGAAGAAGAACAATGGGCCAAAGTCAGACTCATCCGCGACTACGCAGATAAAATCTGGGGAGAATAAAAGAATCAACCTGAAACAAAAAAGGGACTCGAAAGAGTCCTTTTTTTGATGCGGGAAATCGAAAATAGCGGTGAACGCCAAAGTGGAAGACCTTTCACCTTGCCCTGGAAGGGAAGGTGACCGGCCATAAATTCTGATGCCGGGCGGATGAGTTGCATTTCCTCAAGGCGCTCGCCTTGGTTTTATGGTTTTCAAAGAGGGTTGATTTCCTCGGACAAAGTCCGGTTGTATGATTTTCTCCTTCTCTCCTTAAAGAAAATTTTTCCCTCTCTCTCCTCTCGACAGTTCCTGTCATCCTTTTCCTTATAATGAAGATAGCAAACCAGACCGATGAACCACTGTCAAACGAAAGGAGAACCCATCATGAAAACCGTACAAAAAGAACTTATCGCCAAACGCCAGGAAATCGAAGAAAAATTACAAACCATCCTATACGAAGACGAAAAACTCGAACTCCTCTATTGCGGCCGCCAATACGCCTCCGCCTACGCCCTCATCCGAAGAAAAGACGGCATGTACTACAGCTTCCGCTTCAGCGACCACAAAACCACGCCCTATTACTCAAGCAAAACCTTCGACATATACGCGCCGATCACGGGCGAAGTCCTAAGAAATATACGAGAAACCCTGGACAAAGTCTCATGGTGTCCCTTCACCCTATACGACTACCTCACCCTCCGCACCATCTACTATTTCAATAACCTGAGACAGCCCTTCTGTATCGACAACACCATGAACATCTTCGTAGGCAACAAAATGGGCCTCCTCTTCTACCGCAGAAAACGCATCGGAAAAGACAACTGGGAATTCGAAACCGTCTCCGAATCCTTCCAAAAAGAACTAAGAAAACTCTTCGCCACAGGCCTCCTGCACGCCTATACCTGCAAGAAAACCAGAACCATCCAGGTCTACATCACCGAAGCCGGCCTATCCATGATCAAAGACACCGACCTCGAAAACAACAACTTCGTCAAACACTACCTCCAGTTCAAAACCGACCCCACATTCTCCAGCTGCCTCCAGCTCCCGACACAAAACAAAAAATACAAACCCTTCCGCTCCCCCATGGACAATCCGCCAGAACAAATGGTGGAATGAAAGGAAGCGTAAGGATCCAACCACAGAAAAAGACCCGCGAGGGTCTTTTTTCTTGGAAGATATGAGAAGATTGCTTTTCAGGGCCGAAGGCCGGTTTGCCTGTTTTCCCTTTGCGAAGCAAATAAGTGGTATCAACCTTCCCAGACGGGGAAGGAGGGCCACTAAGTGGCGGTTAGGGTTGATTTCCCTCAACCTCCAGGCTGGTCGTCCGGTTTTTTCTTTTCCCCGCTCTGCGGTTGTCTGGTTTTTCATTTCTTTCCCAGTTTTCCTCCCTGCTTTTCTCCCTACACGGTCTTTTTCCGCTCTCCCCATCCTCTTTTATTTTTATAATCGCTATCCTTCCTTGTATCTTCCTTGCTGTTCTTTCAAAAAAGTCCGCTGCTTTTAGAAATTTCCCTCACATTTCCTTTCAAAAGTATACTTTCGGATAGTTTCATTCCATTTTGCGATAGGTTAGAGTAAATGCAGGGAAAAAGCTTTGGCCCTGGCAATGGCGCCGGGGAAGCTCTATTGATTTAGAAAGAGGAAATCGAAATGAGCAAAAAAGCAGAAAGCTTCCAGGAATACTTGGATAAGAGAAAACTCAAAGACTTCGCCGTCGAAGAAATTGCCAAAGATCCATTGGAAACCGCCGTATTCCGCTCGCACATGTAGCTTGAAAACGCAAGACTGCCAATCATCGTCATCCTTGACAAGAGCATCTACGGCATCGTCCGTCTCCTTGTCGCTCAGAGCGCCAAGAAGAAGAACAACGAAAAAGCACTCGAAGAGCTCATGAACAAGTTCAATAAACAGTATAAAGCATTCAAATACTACCTCGACGACGAAGGAAACCTCGTCCTCGATCTCAGCATCCTCTGCCCGGAAGAAAAAGTAAGCGGCCCGATGATTTATGCCCTCTTCCAGAGCGTCGAAGAACACCTCAAGACCGCCTATCCGCAGTGGATGAAAATCATCTGGAAGTAATTCATACCGGGGATAGTACAAAAGAAGGGCGGGGAGGGCCCGGACTTTTGTGGAAATGGGAGGAACCATGTTAGGGATTGCGGCAGGAATTCTCGTAGGTGCCGTTTCAGGCGTTGCCTTCTACTGCCTTCTGTGCAGGAACGCAGAGTATATCGACGCATTCGACGAAGACCTCGTCAGAGAAAGATTTATGGAAGATATGAATAACAAAACAAGAATGGAATGATTCCGGGGAAGGAAGAATTCCTGAAGAAACAGCGTTTCCGGGAAGAAACACTATTTCAAAAAAGCAGGCAGCGGGAACTGCCTGCTTTTCACATGGGAAAAATTAAGAGTATACATAAAACAACTCGCCCGCTCGATATTCCAGAGTCCTGACTCTTGAGTGGAATCAGAGCAGCCCACCAATACTCGCCTTCCCAAATGGGGAAGGGAGTATGGTAGGGGATGGGGTACGAAAGGTCAAAAACAAATCAGATTTGAAACTTTTTCTTTATTCCTCTTGAGACCTGCCTCAGCGAGGAAGGATGTCACGGAGTGACAGAAAGGAGTGCAGTTCCTCGGACGAAGTCCGATTGTATGGTTTTGATTTTCCCCAAGGCGAAGCCTTGGTTTAA
>OLWP01000608.1_pt1 | contig 12379 bp, 9 predicted proteins | sample 1673741 | NCBI WGS metagenome assembly OLWP01 (sample SAMEA103958125, study PRJEB25191) | human gut metagenome
AGCATTTACAGTTGGGGCGAGAAATTACGCCCTGAAGCCCGTTACGGTTATACTCCGGACGATTATTTCGAGACGGGACACGTTTATACGAATGCTGTTACGGTTTCTGGCGGTACGGACAAGAACCAGACCTATTTTTCGGCTGCTTCGGTCAATTCGGACGGCATTATCCCCAATAACGAATACGACCGTTACAACTTCACGTTCCGCAATACTTCGTACTTTCTGAAAGACCGGCTCAAGCTCGATGCGAGCGCCAGCTACATCTATCAGAAAGACCAGAACATGACCAATCAGGGAGTCTATTCGAACCCGCTGGTTCCGGCCTACCTGTTCCCGCGGGGTGAGAATTTCGACCTTTACCGTCGCTTCGAGCGTTACTACGAAGGGACGAAACTCATGGAGCAATTCTGGAGTGCGGATATGGAAGGCGGTGATTTGCGCATGCAGAATCCCTACTGGATCAACTACCGCAACCTGCGCAATACGGACAAGAAGCGTTATATGCTGTCGTTCTCGGCCAGCTACGACATTCTTCCGTGGCTTAATGTTGCCGGACGTGTCCGCATTGATAATTCGAATTCGCTCTACACGCAAAAACTCTATGCCTCGTCGAACACCACGATTACGGAAGGCGGCAAAAACGGCCACTATACCGAAGCCCGTGCTTACGACACGCAGACCTACGCCGATCTGATGGTAAACATTAACAAGACTTTCGGCGAGGATTGGTCTCTGAACGCGAATATCGGCGCCTCGATCAACAATATCAAGACCGATGAGTTGTCATACCGTGGGCCGATTCAGGAGAACGGACTTCCCAACATATTCAATGTTTTCGATCTGGATGACACGAAAAAACGTGCCGAAAAGGTCGGCTGGCACGACCAGACGCAGTCGATTTTCGCCTCGGTCGAAGTAGGTTGGAAACAGATGCTTTACCTCACGGTGACGGGGCGTAACGACTGGGCTTCGCAACTGGCCAATTCGCCCGAGTCGTCGTTCTTCTATCCGTCAGTAGGCCTGTCTTGGGTGCCTTCTTCGACATGGGATCTGGGCAAGACGTTCAGCTATCTGAAGATCCGCGGTTCGATCGCCTCGGTAGGTATGCCTTTCCCGCGTCACCTGACGGTTCCGACCTACGAATACGACGCTACGAACAAAGTGTGGAAGGACAAGACGCACTATCCGATCGGCGACCTGAAGCCGGAGCGTACCATTACCTATGAGGTCGGTCTGGATGCCCGTCTGTGGCAGCATATCAACCTTTCGGCTTCGTGGTATCAGGCCGACACGAAAAACCAGACCTTCGACCCGTCACTTCCGCCCTCGTCGTCCTATACGACCATCTACCTGCAAACCGGACACGTTCGCAATACAGGTGTCGAGCTGTCGCTCGGGTATGACAATCAGTGGCGGAATTTCCGCTGGACGACGAACTTCACCTACTCATGGAACAAGAACGAGATCATCGAACTGGCAGCCAATGCCGTGAACCCGGTTACGGGCGAAGCGTTGAATCTTACCAAGTTGGACATCAAGGGGCTGGGTAAGGCGAAGTACATCCTCAAGGAAGGCGGTACGCTGGGCGACCTTTACACGACGTCCAACCTTCGCTTCAACGACAACGGTTATGTCGAGGTGGACAAGAACGGCAACCTGCTGATGACCGACGAAGGCGAGGACATCTATCTCGGATCGGTTTTCCCGAACCACAACCTCGCATGGCGCAATGACTTCAGCTATAAGGGTATTAACCTCGGCGTGCTGTTTACGGCCCGTCTGGGCGGTGTCTGCTATTCGGCGACGCAGGCCAACCTCGACCTGTACGGCGTCTCGGAGGCTTCGGCCGCGGCGCGCGATGCGGGCGGTGTTTTGATCAACGGCCGTGAGATGGTCGATGCCCAGAAATGGTATCAGGCGATCGGCTCGCAGTCGGGTTTGCCGCAGTATTATCTCTATTCGGCGACGAATGTCCGCTTGCAGGAGTTGTCGCTGGGTTACACTTTACCGTGTCGTTCGTAGGGCGCAATCTGTGGATGATTTACTGCAAAGCGCCGTTCGACCCCGAAGCCGTCGCTTCGACGGGGCTGAACTATCAGGGTATCGACTACTTCATGATGCCCTCGATGCGCAACCTCGGTTTCAATGTCCAATTCCAATTCTAAAGCGCAGCAACCATGAAAAAGATGAATAACAGATGGCAGTCGGTGCTGCTTTCACTGGCGCTGTTCGGATTGGCAGCCTGCACCGGCGATTTCGAAGACATCAACCGCAATCCCAATCAGGTTACGGACGACCAGATGGATGCCCTGAATTATAAGACCGGAACGAAGTTCAAAGCTCTTCAAAGTCTTGTGATTCCGGTGCAGGAGCATATGTACCAGTTCAACGAATCGCTTTCGGGCGGGCCGTTCGGCGGTTACATCGGTGCTACGGTCGATACATGGCAGACCAAGTTCGAGACCTATAATCCCTCGGCCGACTGGCGCAAATGGCCTTTCGCCAACGTCATCACCGAGACCTATACCCCCTATAAGGGCATCGTCAACGGCACGGAAGACGAAGTGGCCATCGCTTTCGCCCGCCTGTTGCGAGTGGCCATCATGCACCGTGTGACGGACTCCTACGGTCCGATTCCCTATTCGAAGCTGGAGAGCAACGAGTCGGTCTATGTGGAGTACGATTCGCAGGAGGCGGTCTATACGAAGATGTTCGAGGAGCTGGACGAGGCTATCGAGATACTGGGCCGCAACACGACGCTCCCGGCCGAAGCGTGGAGCCGCTACGACGGCGTCTACTACGGCAATATCGCGCAGTGGCTCAAATATGCCAATTCGCTCAAGTTGCGCATGGCCATGCGTTTGTCGTATGTGAAGTCCGACGTCGCCCGTGCGAAGGCCGCCGAGGCTATTGCCGGGGGTGTTATCGAGGCTAATGCCGACAATGCGGCGATGCACGCCGCGGAGAACCGCACGACGCTCATCTACAACGACTGGGGCGACCACCGTGTCGGAGCCGACATCCTCTGCTACATGAACGGCTACAAAGACCCGCGTATGGAGAAGATGTTCCTTGCGAACGATGTCGGCGACTATGTGGGTATCCGTATCGGCATCGATGTGACGAGCAAGTCGCAGGCCATGTCGAAGTATTCGAATATGATCGTTGCGAGCGATACGCCCTATTTATGGTTCAATGCCGCGGAAGCGACCTTCCTGCATGCAGAGTACGAACTGCGCTGGGGATCGGCCGAGACGGCGAAGACGCTCTATGAGCAGGCTGTCCGACTTTCGTTCGAGGAGCGGGGAGCATCGGGGGCCGACGCCTATTTGGTCGACGCCACGAAGAAGCCTGCACCCTATACCGATCCGCTGGGCAACTACAGCGCATCTGCCCGGAGCGAAATCACCGTTCCGTGGGAAACGGCGACGGACGGCAGCGATACGGAGGCCGTTCAGGAGCGCAACCTCGAACGCATCATCGTGCAGAAATGGATCGCTATCTTCCCGTTGGGAGTCGAAGCATGGTCGGAACACCGCCGTACGGGGTATCCGAAACTGCTGCCTGTACCTACCGACAAATCGGGAGGTTCCGTCAATGTGGAACAGGGCGCACGCCGTCTGCCTTACCCTGTCGAGGAGTACCAGCAGAACAACGCCAACCTTCAGGCGGCCATTCAAACGCTCGGTGCAGAGCAACAGAACGGCGACCGTTCGGGCGACGTCATGGGAACCCGCGTATGGTGGGATTGCAAACCGTATAACAAGTAATCGCTATGAATATGAAACCAAACCGAATGATACGTTTCCTCGCTTTTTGCGCTGCCGTCGCAACGTTTGCGGCCTGCAACGACTGGACGGAGATGGAAACGGTGGACAGCAAGGTGGAAAAGCCCTGGGAGCAGGATCCGGCACTATGGGCCGAATACACCGCGGCGCTGAGGGCCTATAAACAGTCAGAACATTTCATTGTTTATGCCCGTCTGCACAACTCGCCCGAGAAAGCATCGAGTGAGCAGGATTTCATGCGCTGCCTCCCGGATTCGCTGGACATCGTGACGCTGACCAACGCCGATAACTTCTCGAAGTTCGACGCCGAGGATATGGACGTCATGCGCGAGAAGGGGACGAAAGTACTTTATCAGGTCGATTATGCCGCACGCGCGGAAGAGTTCGCCGATATGCAGGCGCTCGATGCCTATCTGGATCAGGTTGTCGCCGCCGTCGCCGCCAACGGCATGGACGGCTACTCGTTTACGACCAACCCGCTGGCGACGGATGCCACAGCCCGCATCGTCGAGAAACTTGCTGCGGCGAAATCCGAGGGCCAGCTCCTCGTCTTCGAGGGCAACCCGCTGTCGCTTGCGGCCGCCGACCGTCCCAAGGTCGATTTTATTGCCCTCGATACGGAGAAACTCGAAAATGTGCAGGAGGTGAAGCTCCAGGTGCTGAATGCCACGGGGTATGCCGGTATCGCGCCGGAGAAGCTGCTGCTGGCGGCCGAGATCAGCGCACCCCTGCTGGATGAGGATCGCACGGAGTTCGCGGCCGTCGATGAGATGTCGCGCCGCGTCATCGAATTCGGCCCGCTGGGCGGTCTGGCAGCTTACAACATTTCCGGAGATTACTATCATGCGGAGATGAACTACCAGACGATCCGTGGGGCGATCCAGACGTTAAATCCCGCTAAATAGTGAACGCCATGAAAAAATACGGAAAATATCTGATTGCAGCCGTCGCGGGGCTCGTGTTTTTCGCGGCCTGCGATAATTATGAGGCCGACGACCACAAGTTCGGAAACGCCGTTTATCTCGACGTCGCGGAAACGAACGAGGTGCAGCTTACAACCTTCGGCAACAATAAACCGACTTACGACTGCGCCTTGCAGGCGGAGCTGACCTATCCTGCGGGACAGGATGTGGCGGTGACGCTCACGGTCGACCCGTCGCTCGTCGGGACGTACAACGCCCGCTACGGTACGGAGTGGACGATGCTCGATGCCAAATACTATGAGTTGTCGGCCGAGAGTGTCACGATCGCCGCGGGAAAAACAACCTCGGATGTCGTGACCCTGCAATTCAAGGAGCTGATGGGCCAAGGCGAGGAACAGACGGGAGCGCTTCCTATCGACGAAACCTATCTCGTTCCCGTGCGCATCGGCCATGCCTCGATGGACGTGCTTCACGGTTCCGACGTCGCCTATTATGTCGTGAAACGATCCTCGGCCATCACCGTCGCAGCGCAGCTCACCGACAACTGGATCGAGTTCCCGACCCTCGACAAGTATTCGGAAAGCAGCAAGGCTTGGAACGGTCTGACGGCCGTGACCTACGAGGCCCTTATCTACCTCGACGATTTTGCGACGAGCAACGCTACGGGCAGCCCCGTCAACATCTCGTCCATCATGGGTGTCGAGCAGTATCTGCTGCTGCGTATCGGCGACACGAATTTCGAGCGTCAGCAGTTGCAGTTCGACGGATCGGGCGCCGGCTCGTCCTTCGGGAAGATTCCCGGACGCGATGCGACGAAGAACCTCGAAAAGGGGCGCTGGTACCATGTCGCCTGCACATATGACCAAGCGGCGCGTACCGCACGCATCTATGTCGATGGCCAGATTCAGAGCGAAGCGACCGATGTCGGCATCTCGGCGCAGAGCAAGAAGAACCAGATCAATCTGGCCATGCGGGCGCTCTACGACCTGTGGAATACGGCTCCCGACAACGAAAAACCGCAGTACGAGACCGACGACACGGGTTACAACAAGCTGGGCGAGGCTTACCAGTTCTTCCTCGGCCGCTCCTACGACGATTACCGTCCTCTGAACGGCAAGATCGCCGAAGCACGTGTCTGGTCGGTGGCCCGTACGCCCGAACAGATCTGGGACAATATGTACGACATTCAAAACCCGCAGGACGATCCGACGCTTCTTGGCTATTGGAAGTGCAACGATGCCTCGGGCAATACGGTCAAGGACTATTCGATGTACCGCAATGACGGCGTAGCCAAGTACGATATTATCTGGCCGCAGGGCATCGAGATTCCGAAACTTAACGAAAACAACGAGTGATTATGAAGACGATTTTTAGTTTGCAAACGGGAATTGCGACGCTTCTCTGTACGGCGGCACTCGCAGGCCTTATGGCCTGCGACGCCGACACCGTAGAGCAGCAGGGCGGGAAACTTCCCGACAAGGAACCGTTGGAGAATATCTATGGAAGGTTGCGTAGCAGCAGTATGTCCGACGACAAGGTTCGTATTCGGATGACGGAAGGATCCGGGTTCGTAACTTCCAACTTCTATTACCAGTTTTCAAAAGCGCCGGCTTCGGAATTATCCCTCGACGCATGGATCGACGGTTCGTTGCTCGATGGGTGGAACGAGGCGAACGACGAGCAGCGAACGTTGCTGCCCGAAGGCAATTATGATTTTCCTGACGGCAAAACGCTTTCGCTCTCGGCAGAAAATCAGCGTTCTGCACTTAAACGCATCCGCTTCATGGCCGAGAATCTGGCTCCGGGCGAATATTATCTGCCGCTGACGGTGGCTGAAGAGGCCGGAACCGAGGAGCATCAGACAATCAATTATCTCATTTCAATTCGCGCACGACAACTCGGGGAGTACAAGCTCAATGCCGACCAGGTATTTGCCGTATTCTATCTCGACACGGAAAAATACCAGCCGTTGTTGGTGGATGAATACCTCATGTCCAAGCTCGATGCCAATACGTGGGAAAATGCGTGGAGCGAGCGGGAAGACGGCTTGCGGACGATCGGTAACATTGTCAATTTGAACAAGGTGGTATTGGATTACGATGCGGAGACGGGACGCGCCCTGTTGAATCTCGGAAACGACATGCGCTATGTCCTCGACCATATCGACAAATATATCAGGCCCTTGCAGGATAAAGGCCGTAAGGTCTGCATTTGTCTGGAAGGTGGCGGAACAGGGCTCGGATTCTGCAATCTGACCGACGCCCAGATTGTCGATTTCGTAGCCCAGGTGAAGACCGTTATCACGGAATACGCACTCGACGGTGTGAATTTCTGGGATCGCAATGCCGCCTACGGCAAGGAGGGAATGCCCGCCATGAACACGACCTCCTATCCGAAACTCATCAAAGCGATGCGGGAAGCGCTCGGCAATGACAAACTGGTGACGCTGACCGATTACGAAGCCCCCACCGAGTATTTCTGGGATACCGGGGCGACCGGAGGCATCGAAGTCGGGCAATACCTCGATTACGCATGGTCTGGGTATCTGGACAATGAGAAAAATGTTCAGATTGTCGATCCCTGGCATCAGGGGCAGCAATATGTCTCGACGGATCATCCCCGCAAGCCTATTGCCGGCCTCGATCCTGCGAAATACGGATGTATCAATATTCCGTGGTATCCGCAGGGCCCGAACACTATAAATGACTATTTCACCGATATTTTCTTCTGGCGTCAGGCAGGAAACAAGCAGAGCAATATTCTGGTTTTTGAAAGTCTGCGGACGCTTCTTCAGGATAATTTCGAAAGCACTTGGGCTAGCAGCATTCAGGTTGGATATACGTATTTTGCCGACGATGGCGCTTGGATGATCGAGGATACACCTTGGGGCCCCTCCATTATGAGCGATAATGAATATTCATTCGATACATCTCTTTTGGGCAAACTCCCGAATGGTGGTACAGGATATAACAAATGGTTAAAAGACTGGTAAACTTACAGGCATGCCTATTTCGGTCTAAACGACATATTCTTTAACCCTTAAAACTCATTGAATGACAGAAAAAACAAAAACCAAAACCCAAAATAAACCGATTAACCAGTTATTGATCCTTTAAAACTAAAAACGACTATGAAACGTTATTTTGAAATTTTTGCAGCCCTTTTCTTGGGTACTACGATGATGTTCTCGTGCCAGCAGGCCGAGGAGCCGACGATGGATCAGGGCACAGTTCCCCAAACCCGTGCTTACGGCGATACGCCCGTGGTGGCCATCTATGTCGAGACCAACGACACCAACCCGCTCAATGCCGGAGATTACATGCTCTCCAACGGCAAACCCTTTGCCGGTATCGTGGAGCTGTTTGCCTCGAACATCCACAAGCGGACGGTGAACGGAGTGGTAGAGCCTACGCTCTTCCTGAATGACAAGATGACCAACCTGCTCGAAAACGGCGGTTATCAGACTTACGTGAAACCGTTGCAGGACAAGGGCATCAAGGTGCTGCTGACCGTGCTGGGCGACTGGCAGGGCATCGGTGTCGCCAACATGAACGATACCCAGACCACACAGTTCGCCAAGATCCTGGCCCATGCTGTGGAAAAATACGGTCTGGACGGAATCGGATTCGATGATGAGTATGCTAATTATTCGTCTACCAATTCTACTTCGTACAGCGAAATCATCACCAAACTCCACGCGCTGATGCCGGCCGACAAACTCATCACCGTTTTCGACTGGGGGTATACCAACACGCTGAACAGCGAGGCTAAAGCCTGCATCGACTATGCGTATCATGGCTATTTCGGTTCGAGCTTCATGACATCCGGTCTGGTGGACAAAACCCGCTGGTCGCCGGTATCGACGAATCTCGGCTCTGCTCCCAACGCAGCGACGCTGAATTCGCTGGCCAAGCGTGCCAAAGCCCAGGGCTACGGCGCATTCATGTTCTTCAACCTGCGTCGCAGCAGCAACGTTAATCCGCTTAACGGATTCAACGCTACGGCAAGCGGGCTTTACGGTCTGACCGTTACCTGTGAGAACGGCGATCGCCCTCAAGACTGGACTTTTGTATCGTCGGGGTATGAGATCAACATGGACGAAGTGGAATAACTCCGCAAAGAGATATGTGCGAATAGACCGATTTAGGATGGTTATCTGCTTGTAAGCTATAACCAGTTTCCCGACCCGCACATCCTTCGGGGTGTGCGGGTTGTTTTAACTGAAGAAGGGATATAAAAACGTTCCCCCTATCCGAAAGACGAATGGGGAAACAGAAACTACCGCAAATACATTGACCGATTCGAGTCGATATATACCCGTAAGTGACCTTTCAATCTAAAAACTCTCCGTAGCCGGTTTGTGATAGTATTTATTTAATAACGCACGAATTGATGAATTCGTATTCAAATTATATTTAGTTGGAACAATAATAAGTTGAGATAGTATCAACCTATTGACACCTGAAGAATGCTACAACCCGATGAACAGATAGGAGAGCCCGTGCTGTTTTTACACGATTCTCCTATCATCCCGTCCATCTTGTCTTGGTAGCATTTTCAGGTGTCGATGACAGGATTCGACAGCTATTTGCTGTTTTGCAAAGATACGAAAAATTATCCAACAGATACTTTGTGAATACGAAAAATACACATGATTCTGCAATACGGAGATCTGTCTTATGAAAACGCTTATTCATACCCGTATATACGCGTTGCTAACTCAAAATGAATCGAATCCGTCGGAATTAGCCCATGCATACGAAGAGTTTATCGAGACGATGACCGAGATGGTTGCTAATTTCGATAACCGGGATGATATTTTGAGAATACTGTATTACAGCCGGGTTGAATTCGACGTATTGTCCCATCCATCGTTTAATCGATATTCGAACAATGTTTTAAGGACGACGTTCATCTATAAAATCATGTATATTCTGGATTGCGAAATCAATATCGTCAGCAATAGTACGAAATATAGCTCGAACCAAGACTATTCGTTCCCTTTATCCTATCAGGACGGCGAGTTGCTGTGGACAGGGACGCAGCAAGAGCTGCTGGAGCTTGCCGTTGCCCTTCATAAAAACGGGATTATCATGTACGGCAACCGCAAGGCGCGTTTCATCGAGATCGTCCGTGCCTTGTCTTCTACATTCCATATCACGATCAACGATGTCTATGTCAAGAAAACCAGGATGCTTGACCGCAGCACGGCGGTCACACCTTTTCTGGATAAATTGAAAAAAGCCTATGAGCAAGTCGTCGAAAGACACCTGCGATAGAGAGAGCGGAGACCTGTCAAGGACGAGAAAATCAGAAAGTTTTTCTCCGTTTGCAAAATTTCAACAGGTTATTTTTCAGTTGATTATATTTTCATACTTTACAAAAAACTTTTTGATTTTTCCCGAGAGGCATCCGGAAAAGTGTACTTTTCAGTGATTTTGTATTATACATTTGCAGCAGAAAGCGACGCATAGTGCATCGCTGCATTCAAAATCCAAATAACATGAAAAACATCCTTTTAGCCGTTGCAGTCTTCGCTGCCGCATTCGTTTCCTGCAACAAGGAGACCGAAGTCGTACCTTCCCCCAATTCTTTCACCGATGGGGCACGTATCGCACTTACGCTTACCGATGATGCCGCCGACACCCGCTCCTTCTTCGATTCGACAGCCTCGGCCGAGGCATGAGAGTCTTCGTTGTCGTCACTGTCGATTTTCGTCTTCGATAATGCCGACAACTTCGTTATTCGCCGGGATTTAACATCCAGCGAGCTGGCCGCGAAATCGGCGACATTCTCCCTACCTAAATCTCTTGCCAGCACCCCCTGTTCATTCTACGTCATAGCGAACTACGACGCCTCGTCGGCCAAGACCCGCGCAGCCCTTATGGCCCTCGTGGAGAAGTCGGCTGCCGATTACAACGGCACCTTCGCCGAGGTGTCCACCGCAGCCAAACGTTCGGGCGGCTTCGTGATGTCGGGCATGAAATCGCAGACCGTCGGGGCCGTGAACTCCACGACCAATGTCGGCATCACGCTCAAACGCACTGTCGCTAAAGTAGCCCTTCAGACGACCATCGACCCGTCGTTCGCCGACAAATATGCAGGAACGCTTACCATCAACTCGGTAAAACTCTCCAAAGCCGCCTCACAGTCGCTCGTCGTGGCCGGAACGCCGACACCCGGGGCCATGACCTTCAGCCACACGCAGACTCCCGCCACGGCTTCGGGAAAATGCAATGCGCTGTTCTACTGTTTCGAGAATGGAGCTTTGCCCGCGGGCAGCCGCGTTCTGCTGGAAATTAACGCCACATACGATTCGGACGGCAGCACCTCGACTACGGACGACCGCTCGGAGGTGACCTATTCGGTCGAGTTGACGGGTAAGGCCGCGGGCGAGATTCTCAGAAACGGCTACTACCGTGTCGCGGCCAATATCACGGGTCTCGTAGGTCAGGAGTGCGCCGTATCGGTCACCGTCGCCGATTGGGAGACGCCCGTGACGCAGAACGTCGAGCTGGGGGCATAGCCCTCTTGTTTTGGCAGCTCCCGTCCCTCGCGGGCGGGAGCTTTTTTCAATCCCTTTTTCAGATTTTTCCGACTATGAAAAAATATCTGTTGATACTCGCTGCCATCCTGTTGCTGTGGGGCTGCATCGCCGAGGACAGGACAGAATGTACAAATCCCCGCGGTGTCTTTGTCAGCCTGACAGTACGGCCCGAAAGGATGTCCTCCGTAACCCGCACTGCGGATGAAACGGCCATCCGCGACCTGAACCTCTACCTTTACGACGATAACAGCAATGTTGTCCTGCACCGTTACCAGACCTCTGCGACGCTGCGTTTCGAATGCCTGCCGGGCGACTACAGGATACGTATTACAGTTAACATGGGACGCGACTTGGGTGAAAATCCGGCATCGGAAGATTTCACCGTGTCGTATGCCGACGAGTACAATGTATTGCCGATGGCCTATGAGGGCGATATAACGATAATTCCCTCGGCAGACGGGATGCTGACGCTGCCTGCCGTCGAAGTACAACGCTGCGTGTCGAAAATCTCCTATAACATTACCGTTGCTCCGGCCGTTGCCGACATCGAACTGCGTTCCGTGCAGCTTCTTTCCGTACCGCGTTCTGTATCTGTGTTCGATATGGCGGCCGCACCGTCGGATGATCCCGACGACTATACGGATTGTCCGGAGGTGGAACTTTCCGGACAGCAGGCCGCGGGCGACTGCTATCTGCTACCCAATATGCAGGGAACGGTGGCGGCCATTACCGACCAGCGTCAGAAGAACCCGGAGAATGCCCCCGCGAATGCCTCGTATCTGCTGATCCGCGCCGTGCGCGGGTCGAAAGTATTGGCTTATTATATTTATCTCGGAGGAAACAACACTTCGGATTTCAATGTCCGGGCGAACGTTCATTACCGGCTCAACATCTCCACAGATTCCAAGTTCTTCATATGCTTTCTCGTGAATATCTGTCAGTTTCTGATCTACCCACTCACCACTCTGATCACTCATCAGTCCGGCGATCGGCATTGGCATGCTCTCGATCACTTTTCCTTCCTTCACAAGAACAATACCACCTTCCTGCTCGATCAGACTGTTCACGGCAAATTCCATCTCTTCATCATTAACTCCAACAACAATGATGTTATGAGA